>MDSW01060306.1_pt1 | contig 36817 bp, 12 predicted proteins | sample 811171 | NCBI WGS metagenome assembly MDSW01 (sample SAMN05326641, study PRJNA326480) | marine metagenome | isolation source: seawater | place: Atlantic Ocean: North West | collected 2012 | reverse complement strand
GGCGCTGGAGCGACTTGACAATCTCGAGCTTGTCCTCGGGCTTGGCGCGCGCGAACACCGAGGTAGACGCGGTGAGCTTGTCCATCTCGGCGTGGCCGAGGTACGGGCCATCCTTCACCGGGCGCAGCGCGCCGCAATCCGTCGCCTCGCCGTTGTTCTCGCGAAACGTCTTGCGGTTGAGGATGTTGATGTTCTTGGCGATGGCGATGGCCGTCTTGAGGTAGTCGCCCGTGATCATCACGACACGCACGCCGGCGGTCCTCGAGTCGAGCACAGCCTGCTTGACGCCGTCGCGCTCGGGGTCGATCGAGGCGCACAAGCCGCAGAAGGTGAGCCCGGTGGCGATCTTGTCGAACTTCACGTCCGTGTCTGCGTCCTCTCCGAACGGAAGCTTCGCGCCGAGGTTCTTGGTGGAGATGGCGAGGACGCGGAGCGCCTGCTCGGAGAGCTCGTCCACCTTGTCAAGGACAGCCTTTTTCGCGGCGGCGTCGAGGGGCTTCGTCGAGCCGTCCGCCTGCATGATCGTGGAGCACTTCTCGAGGATGTAGTTGGGGGCGCCCTTGACGTGCGCGGTGTGCTCGCCCGACTTGGCCACGTGCTTAAGCTCGGAGGTGCCCGTGGTCTTAGTCACCGTCACCATCATCTTGCGAGACGAGGAGAAGGGAATCTCAAAGACGCGCTCGAGCGACGTCTCCAAATCCTCGAGCTTGATGCCAATCTTGTGCCCGGCGACGATGAGCGGCGCCTCGGAGGAGTTGCCGCGCGGCATCCACTTCGTCTCGCCCGTCTCGGGGTCGGTCTCAAGCTTGAGCGTGGTGTTCGATCCGAGCACCGCAGAGCCAAGGGTGGCGCGAACGCCGCCATCCTGCGCGGCGTCGGCGCCATCCTCGGCGAGGATGCCGCCGACGGTGGGGTTGAAACCCTTGCCGGTGACGGTGTAGTCCTTGCCCCCGGTGTACATGGCGACGAGGGTCATCTTACCCTCGGTCAGCGTGCCGGTCTTGTCCGTGCAGATGATGGAGGCGGAGCCAAGCGTCTCGACAGCCGCGATCTTGCGCATGAGGACGTTCTCCTTCACCATCTCGCTGCACCCAGTGGAGAGCGCGATGGTGACGCACAGGGGCAGACCCTCAGGGATGGCAGCGACGGTGAGCGTCACCGCGACGAGGATCATGAAGAGCCACGAGGCGGTGTCCGGGGACTCGGGGTCCTTGGTGCCGAGCGCCACGCCGACGACAAAGACGACGATGCACACCGCGATGGCCATGTACCCGAGCTTCACCGCCAGCTTCTCGAGGTTCGCCTGGAGAGGGGACTGCCCCGACTTGGTGTCCGGGAGGCATCCCTCCTTCTTCTTCTTGGTCGGCGCGCCCGGGATCGGGTTCCCGTCGGCGTCCACGGGGGCCGGGCCCTGGGGGGTGTCGTCGCCCGCGTCGTTGAGGAGCGCGGCGATGGTCCCGACCCGGGTCTTCATTCCGGTGGCGACGATGAGGCCGATGGCGGTTCCCGCCTTGACGTTGCACGAGGAGAACGCCATGTTATCCGCGGTGAGCTTCTCGGCGACGCCAGGCTGTCTCGGCTTGACCTTGGTGGACTTGGCCACGTCCTCGGGCTCTCCGGTGAGGAGCATCTCGTTGACCCTCAGGTCGTTAGCCTTGACGCAGCGCACGTCCGCCGGGACGACGTCACCCGTGCCGAGCTTGACGATGTCACCGCGGACGAGGTCGCGCGACTCCACCTGGCACTCCTGGCCGTCGCGGATGGCGGTGGAGATGGGGCTCTGGAGGGAGGAGAGCGCCTCGAGGGCGTCGTTGGCGCTGTTCTCTGTCACCGCGGCGATCGTGGCATTGATGAGCACGATGATCGTGATCGCGATGGAGTCGATGTACGAGAGGAACTTGTCCTTGTCGTCACCCGTCGCCTTGATCGCCGCGGAGGCGACGACGGCGCCCATGAGCAGGTACATGATCACGGAGTTGAGCTGAATGATGAAGAGCATGAGCAGGCTCACACGGGGGGGCTTCTCGAGCTCATTCGGGCCGTCCTCCTCAAGGCGCTTCGCCGCCTCCGCCGACGAGAGGCCCTTCTCGGGGTCCGTCTGGAACTCCGCGACGACATCCTCGATGGCCTTCTCGTGGATCTTCAGAGGAGCGTTCACGCTCGGATCCTCGATCGCGAGAGAGACGGCGCTGCCGCGCTTATCCATGGTGCTCGCGAGCGGGGGGTCTCACCAAACCCAAACGGGGCCGCTGCTCGAGGGAACCTGCTTTTTCCGGCGCCGCCGATGAAGCGAATGACCGCACCCCCGACGCAGACGTCCTCGCTCCGCTCGACGCGAAGACGAAGGCGTGCGCGAGAAGAAACCCTCTCTCGCAGGTGGCAGCGTGCGAGGCGCGCGCCTGTTGGTCTGACGTGCGCGACGCCCCCGACGGCTCCGCGCGTTGAGAGAATTGGCCAGTGTGGCGGCCATCGAACAGAGACGCTTTTTGATCACGGGATCGAACAGACCCTCGAATTAGGGTTCGGATCGCCACGTGAGCAGCCGCCGCAGTTTTCCGGGGGAACTGTGGTGGAGAGAGCAGGCTGTGGTTGGGGTTCGTCAAATCCAGGGTTTATACCTTTTTCATCGGACGCATCTGGACCGTCGTTTTTGAGTCACATTCGCCTCGAGCAAAGCACCCCACCGTCAATCTCCCGAGCCGTCTTTTCGCAATACGAAACGACGGTTCGCGGGTCTGCACACGGGTCCCGCGCGGTGTGTCGAGACCAGGGTGGCGGTTCATGTCGCTGCCGCGTGTTAAAAAATCACGCGCTCGTCGCGCGCGTGTCTGAACGACGCGCGCGCGGCGGCGCCCGATCCGCGGGCGAGGGGGACAGACACCGCTCGATCACCGACGCGGCCGAACGCGCTCGCAGAACGCGCTCTCAGAGCTCGTCGAGTCGCGCCGGGAGAGCGTCCGTCGTGTTTCCCCGTCGCGTCGCGAAGATGTGCAGCTGGAGTGAATGACATTGGTCGTGCTTCGTCTTCCAACGCGTGCGGCCCTCCTCCCTCGCTAGTTGGTTCCCTCCTCGCCTGCGTCGCTTCCGAACCCGCCTCCCCCGGGGGTGAGCATCTCAAGCGCGTCCCCCGCGGCGACGCGCACGGAGTTTTTACCTCCGAGGTCGATGCGCCTCCGCCGCCGCCCGTCGCGAACGAGCAGCGGGTCGTCGGCGAACTCGCCCTCCGCGCCGTCGTCGTCTTGGACGACTTCGAGCAAAGTGTTCTTCCCGATCGCGCCGTCCCCGCCCCCCCGCTTCCCCCTCGGCGGGAACGCCCCGCGCCGTTCGGTGAGCACGCTGACGACGAGCGGTCGCAGGAACTCGATGACGCGCCGGATGCCGTCCCCCCCGCGTCTTCGGCCGCTCCCCCCCGACCGTTTCCGGATTTCGAACCGCCTGAGCGCGACGGGGTACCTGCGCTCGAGAATCTCCGGGTCCGTGATTCGCGTGTTCGTCATGTGGCACTGCGTCCCCGAGGCACCGTCCCACGTCGGCCCCGCGCCTGCGCCGCCGCCCACGGTCTCGTAGTACCCGAAGGTATCGTCGCCGAAGGTGAGGTTGTTCATGCACCCCTGCGAGTCCGCGCACGCGTCGAACGCGGCGAGGCAGACGTCCGTGACGCGCTGGCTTGTCAAGACGTTCCCGCCGACGACGGCGGCAGTCTCGGACGGGGAGAGCAACGTTCCGTCCGGGACGATGATCTCGATCGGGTTCAGGCACCCCTGGTTCAGCGGGATCTCCTGGTTCACGAGGCACCGCGCGCAGTAAATCACCGCCGCGCTCGTCACCGCGGGGGGCGCGTTCCAGTTTCCGCGCACCTCGGGGGACGTCCCGGTGAAGTCGAACGTCGCGCTCCCGGAGGCGCGATCGAGGGTCAGGCGAAGCTCGATCCGCGACCCGTCGTCCATCGCGTCCGAGGAGACGACCGTGACGGTATCGCTCACCACCGTTTCGTTCCGTTCGTCGATCAACCTCCCCGCGCACTCCCGGAGCGTGTCCCTGACGGCGAGCTCGGCGTTGTCCTGCACGAAGCCCATGTATTTTTGGACGACGCCCAGACCGAACTCGTCGATGAGCTCGTCGATGAGCGCGATCCCGCGCCGATTCGCCGCCGCCTGCGCGTTGAGATCGCTGAGACAATCCGCGAGCTTGCGCGTCCCCGGCGAGCCGGTCTCCGGGTGCGTGAGCAGGGCCGCGATGCCTTCCTCGTCGTACGTCCCGCGATCGACGAGCTTGAACGACTTAATCGCCGCGCCCTCGTCCGCGATCGTTCGCGAGAACGGGGGCATCGACCCCGGGGTGATCCCGCCGACGTCCGCGTGGTGCCCGCGAGAGGCGACGAAAAAGACAATCTCGCCGTCGCGGAACACGGGGGTGACCACGGTGATGTCCGGGAGGTGCGACCCGCCCGCGACGGGATGATTCGTCACCAACACGTCCCCGGGGCGCAAGCCCTCCGGACCCCACCGCTCGATCTGCCAGCGCACGGTGCTGCTCATCGCGCCGAGGTGCACGGGGACGTGCGGGGCGTTCGCGACCAAGCCGCCCTCCGGCCCGAAGAGCGCGCACGAGAAGTCGAGGCGCTCCTTGATGTTCGTCGACACGGACGTCCTTTGCAGAGTGCGGCCCATCTGCTCGGCGATGCCCATGAACCGGTTGTTGAAGATGGACAGCGTGATCGGATCGGGCGACGTCGGGAGAACGGCGCCGACAGCCTCCGCGGCATTCGCCCGTCGTTTGTTCTCCCCGTCTTCCTTCCCGACGTCCACGTCGATCCTCAGGTCGCCGTACTCGGTGATCGTGGCGACGCACCCGGGCTCGATCACGCACGTCGCCGTGCCGTTCATGACCACCGCAGGGCCCTCCAGCGTCGTCCCGGCACCCAACGCGTCGATGAGAAACACGGGCGTGTCCCTCCACCCGCCCTCGAAGTACACGCGCGCGGTCGTGTCCGGTTCGACCGCCTCATCCGACGACGACTCCTGATTCGATCCGATCGGATCCCTTCGCAAGAGCTCCGTCTTCCCCACCCCGCGCACGCGAACGTCGTCGACGATGAGGTCGCGCCCGGCGAGGTCGAAGCCGTATTCGCGCTCGAACCGCGCACGAAACGCCGACGCGAAATCGCCGTCGCTCGGCTCGGGGATCATCATCGCCGTGTCCGTGCCGTCGTACCGGAGGTTCAGGAGTGTCTCCGTCTCGATCGAGCCGCGCTCGAACCCTTGCTCGCCGAGGTCCGCCTCGACGCGCGCCTCGAGCTCGGCGACGACCGCCGCTACCGATTCGGGAACGGCGCCTTTTTTGTCGCCTTTTCCGTTTCCGAGCGTCTCCGCGAACGGCCTCTGCGCCTCGGAGACGACGTCCGCCAGGCCCATCCCGTACGCGGAGAGGATTCCGCAGAACCTGTGCACGAAGACGGTTGATATTCCGAGCGACCTCGCGATCGCGCACGCGTGCTGCGGCCCCGCGCCGCCGAACGCCGCCAAGACGTGCGACGCGGCGTCGAAGCCTTTGCTCTCGGTGATTTCCCGAATCGGGCGACACATCGCCTCGTTCGCCACGCGCACGTATCCGAGCGCCACCTCCTCCGGGCTCAGAGGTTCGAACGACGCTCTCGTCGACGACTCGCCCTCACCGGCGGAGGTGTCGTCGTGTATTTTTCCGAGTTTTTCGTTGATTCTTTCCGTCTCCGCCTCGAACGCCTTCCGCGCGGCGTCGGCGTCGAGCGGCGCGTCCTCGTTCGGGCCGAATATTTTCGGGAAGTACTCCGGCTGGACGCGCCCGAGGACGACGTTCGCGTCCGTCACGGCGAGGTTCACGCCGCCCTTTCGGTAGCACACGGGCCCCGGGTCGCTTCCGACGCTCTCCGGTCCGACTCGGAAGGTCCCGCTCCGGAACTCGAGCCTCGACCCGCCCCCCGCGGCGACGGTCGTGATGTCCAGCTGCGGCGCCTGGATCGTCACCCCCGCCGTCTCCGTCTCCGTCACCTGTTCGTACGCGCCGTCGAACCGCGAGACGTCCGTGGACGTGCCGCCCATGTCGAAGCCAATGCACGCGCCGGCTCCGTCCTTAGAGGCGGTCATGGCGTACCCCACGACGCCGCCCGCGGGGCCGCTCAGAACGGCCTTGTACCCGGTGAACTTCGCCGCCGGGGTCAAGCCGCCGTCCGATTGCATGAAGGACACCTTGACGTCCGCCAAGCCTTCGTCGAACCCGGAGAGGAACACGCGCAGGTACTCGCGGATGCACGGGGTGAGGTACGCGTCCACGCTCGCGGTGTGCCCGCGCGGGACGATCTTCGCCATCGGCACCAGGGCTGACGAGAGAGAGACGCGGTCGAACCCCATCGATCTCGCGAGATGGCCGACGGCGTTCTCGTGCGCGGGGAACGCGTACGAGTGCATCAAGACGACGGCGAGGGAACGCACGCCGGCGTCGAGCAACGACTGGAGTTTCGGGCGCAGAGACTCGACGTCGAGGGGCGTCTCGACCAGAACGCGCTCGCCCGTGACGCCCTCGACGACGGTCTCGTCCGCGCGGCCCGCGCTCGCGTCGTCGTCCACGACCCTGACGCGCTCGCGCACCTCCACGACCTCCTCGTAGAGCCGACCGGGCTTCTCGATCTTCAAGTCGAAGATGTCCGGCCTCGCCTGGTTGCCGATGGCGAGGAGGTCCGCGAACCCCTCGGTGACCAGCAGAGCCGTCCGCGCGCCCGTCCGCTCCAACAGCGCGTTCGTCGCCACGGTCGTGCCCATGCGAATCCACTCGATCCTTTTCGTCGGAACCGGGGCGTCCCGGGGGATGACCTCGCCCGTCACGTCCTGCAGGATGCGTCGGATGCCCTCGCGCGGCGCGCTCTCGTAGTTCGCCGGGTCCTCGCTCAGGAGCTTGAGCGTGCGATGAGTCGGGGGGTCACCGGGGGCCGCGCCCGGGACCTCCGCGTACACGTCCGTGAACGTCCCGCCGCGGTCGATGCAGAAGCGGAAGTCCCGAGCGCCGCTCGACCCAGGAGACGGCGTCGCCGCCGAGGCGCGCGGCATCGCGGCGGCGGTCGCCCGAGACGCGCGGCGACGAAGGCGACGGGGGGTACCCGCGAGGGGACCGACCGCGCGCGAGGGCGCGACGGCGGCCGACGACGCCGCCGCCCGGAAGGAAGACACCGCGGCCGACGGGTCGGTCGCGAGACCGACCGCGGGAGCGGGGCGCGGGGAGCGCGCGCGCGGTGACGTGCGGGGGAGGCAGAGAAAGCGATGACGACTCGACAGCTGATCTGGAGCAGATCAGAACATGGCAGTCCACCCGGGGTTGCTGGTCTCGAAGCTTCACCGACAGCCTTACATAAATCAACAAACCGCCTTCACCTGTCACACATCAACTTCCTCACCCGCGAATGCGGGTACAACCAACCTAAACGTCGGTGAAAACCGACAATTGACTACCCAGCAAGCAACTATAGCTCAGTGGTAGAGCGCGCGTTTAGTAAGCTCGAGGTCCTTGGTTCAATCCCAAGTAGTTGCACTTTTGCCGACTAAATACTCATATAGGATTTTGTGTGATTTTCTTCGATACTAAATACCTTGTTGCATTACGTCTCCGCGATTTGATTTTTTTGCCATTTTTCCCGGTGCGAAGCAACGACTTTTTCCCGACTTCACCCACTCCTCCGTTCCCGCCTCGACTCACCGCGCGCGCCAGCGCGTCAGCCAGAACGGCATCCTCCCGTCCGAGTCGGGTAACAGCATGGCGCCGCATCCTGGTCAAGTCCAGGCTGCATTAAGTAAAGGCTTAGAAAGTATTCAGAAGAGACGCAGGGAGCGAAAGGAACATCACCGCCGCATTGCGCCATTGGCTCGCGCGGGATCCGCTCTATATCAAGAGCGGAAGCGCTATCGGCGTCTCCAAGACCAGCTCGCTGGTGGGCCTCAGGGCGAAACCTCGTCGCCTCGAACGCCCGCGACGGCGACGGAGATAAAGAGGAAGACCCCCCCCGCGAGAGAGAGGAGGCCTCCCGCGAGGGTGAGCGAGGACGCCACCCCCAGGCTACCCCCGAGCTGTAGTCCCGCGAAGAAAGGTCTCCCCGAGGCGGGAGAAAGGACGACGAACCATAGCGCGACGGGGAATGAGGCGGCACCCTCCACCGCCTCGAAGGCGATCTCACGGGGGAGGAGAGAGGAGGCGAGGCCCGTGCCCTGGTTCATGTCCGGCGACGAGGCCGCGGGTTCGCTCCGCCACATCACCCGCGGCGGTCTCCGCGTGACCGGGGACCGCTTGCTCGACGTGGAGACGTACTGCCGCCTGCTTCGTGCGCATCCGGGGTTCAATCCCATCGTGAGCGGGGTGAGGATTCCGAGGAACCCCGAGCCGGGGGACGCCGGCGTGTCTTGGAGCGACGACGACGTCGACGAGGACGCCGCGGGGTCGGGCGACCCGGCGGTTCCCCGGGGTGCGGCGCTAGAGGACGACGAGAGCGAGGACGAATCGGACGACACGCCGATCAGCGCGCTCTTTGACATTCCTATCAGCGTCCTCTTCGGCGTGCGACGCAAGAGCGGCGCGTAGCGCGACGGAACCGTCGCGAACGTCGGACCTAGTTTTGTTAGCGAGCTTCCCCACACGTAGTCTATCCTATACCTTAAACACGCCGCGACGCGCGCCCTCGTTCGCTCGCGCGCTCGCGCGTGCCTGCCGCGCTCGACGGGATGTGGATTCTTTCCTTCGCGCCTCCCCTCACTGTAGCCCGAACCCCTCGGCGTGCGCGAGCGCGGTCTCGAGCCGTTCCCGTAGTTTCTCCTCGTTTGCGTATTCCGGGAGCAGGAGCACGTTGAAGCACGTGTGCGCGGTGGGCAGCGCGTCCGTGTCCGGCCCGCTCCGCTGCACGACGAACGGCAGGTTCCCCAGCCCCCCGACCGGGGCGCGGTCGCACCCCGTGGCGAAGAACAGCAGCCTCCTCTGCTCTTCGATCGGCCAGGCCTCGACGACGCGCCAGAACGCCTCGATTGTGGCGTGGCGCTCGTCGAAACCCCCGTCGTATCTCGCCCGCCTTCGGAACGCCTTCACGTCCAGTTTGGGCTCGCCGCGCACGAGAAGCTCGAGCTCGGCGCCGGAGAAGAGCCCAAGCGCGGGCCCGCCGCACACGCGGACGAACCCGTCGGCGAACGCGGCGAAGTGCGGCTCGACGCTGGTTCGCAGCGCGTGCGACGCGTACAGGCGCACGAACGCCTCGCGGTTCGACTCCGTCACGGTGACGCCGTCTCCCCCCGGGACGAGCTCGACGCACTCCGTCCCGTCGGCGCCCGCGGGGGCGACGAACGCGCGGCAGAAGACGTCCTCCACGGACCCGCGACCCTCGGCGGGGTTCGGCTCGTACGCGAGGAGCGCCTCGAGGCCGTCCGCGAGGCTCGGGGAGAGCTCGCGGAGGTCCGAGAGGAGGGGGCCCACCGCCTCTTCGCCCCCTTTGTCCGACGCTTCGGGACGCGAAGAGGGCTCTCCTCCAGACCGAACGCGCTCGGCGAGGCGGCGGTACGTGAGGGGCGGGAGGTGCACGTCCAGGTTCACGCCGTTGTACACGGCCAACCCGAGCGTCGCGCCGATGAGCCTGTACCGCATGAGCGTCTCTCGATCGGTCGGCGCCGAGGCGTCGAACCAAAAGTGCCGCGACTCGGCGTCGTACGCGAACAGCGGCGTCCTCGGGGCGTCCTCGGGGGAACCGCCTTTTTTTTCATCCTCGGGGGAGAGGCCCTCGGCGGACTCGCGCGCGCGCGACGCGTCGGCGAACATCTCGCGAACCAAGAGCTGGAAGAACTCCTTCGTGACCCCGCCCTCGTCAATTCCCTCCTCGGCGACGCCGTCGTTCGAGCTGAACTTGACCCTGAGCGGTTTCTTCAGGTCCGCGGGGGCCGCGCTCGGCTCGGCCTCGTCCCAGCTCGCGAACGCGTCGAGCGCCGCGTTCGTCAGACGCGCGCGGTCGACGACGAGCTCGAGGAAGGGCGCGTCCGGGGCGCCGAACTCGCCGAGGTCGGGCGCCGCCTCCGCGAGGGTCGCTCGGGCCAGGTGCGACGCCCGCATCTCGTGCCGCTTCTGGAGGCTCGCCTCGCCCTGGAGGATTCGAACCTTCGACTCGGGAGTGAGTAAAAACGGCGTCTGGCAAAACGACGTCAGCTCGCCGGCGCGGAGGTGCGAGGGGAATCCGGGGACCCCGCGGCGTCTCGGTTCGACCGCGGCGTTTCGGTTCGGGCTTCGACTCTCGATCGCCTCGCGCATCGCCGCCGAACGCCGCGCCGCCTCCGCGAGCGTCGGTTCGTTCGCGTCGCCCGCGGACCCGTTCTCTTCCCGTTCCTTCGCCCACCCGATCCAGCGCATGTACTCCGCGCGAAGATCCAAAGCGTCGCTGAGCGCCCTCGAGCGGAACGCCGACGCGCGCGCCCCCGCCCCGTTCGCCAGCTCGTTCGCCGCGTGGAGAATCGCGAGCGCCTGCGCGGCGAGCGCGATGAGCGGCTCGGCCGCCGGGCTCGGGGGCTCGAGCTCGTCCGCGTCGCGCGTCCCTCCTCCGCCGGGCTCGTCGCCCTCGGAACGCGTACCCCTCGCGTCCGATCGCGATCGCGCGTCGATTCGGCGGGCGATGAACCGCCGCGCGGGCGCGACGAGGCGTCTCTCGAACGTCGCGCGGGAAATCGCCGCCACCCCGAGCGCGAGCCGGGGCACGAGCGCGTCGCGGACGACGCGGGGCGGCAGCTTCGCGACGACGCTCAGGAGCCGAGGCACGAGCGCGTCCCCGAACGCGGGGTCGTCCGTGAGCGGCGATTGCCAGAGCACGATCAACGCGCGACACGTCGTCGTCACCTCGCCTTCGTCGAGGCGGCGGAGACGCGAGGAGGACCCGCGCGTGGACGATCGAGGAGGCTCCTCATCGCTCGTCGGAGGCTCCTCATCGCTCGTCGGTTCCCCCCCGAATTCTTCCCAGGCCGCCGCCTCGAACGCGGGGCGCGGCCCGTCCTCCGCCTCGAACGCGTCCGCCTTCTCCTCCTCGAACGCGTCCGCCTTCTCCTCCTCGAGCGCGTCCGCCTTCTCCTCCTCGAACGCGTCCGCCTTCTCCTCCTCGTTCGCATCTCGCGCGAACGCCTCGAGCTCCTCCAAGCCTCGCGAGGACGCGTTGAAGAGGGCGGCGACGACGTCCGATCGACCGACGGCGAGCAGCGCGTCGTACGTGCGGTCCACGGAGGCGACGTCCAAACCCAGGCGCTCGTTTCCTTCGTCGGCGTCCTCCAAACCCAGGCGCTCGTTTCCTTCGTCGGCGTCCCCCGGCGTCGCGAACCCGTCCGAGAGCATTCCCGGGGAGGAAAACACGTCCTCGATCGCACGGAGGAGCCTCGAGACGATCGGCGCGGTGGCGTGGTCCCGTCCGTTTTCGTTTTCTCGCCTCGTCGCCTCCTTGGCGCGCTCGGCGAGGTCGAGGAGCGGCGGGAACGTCGCCGGGCGCGTCGCGGCTCCGTGTCGCGTCAGCCCGCGCACGAGCGGCGGCGGTCGCCCCCCGCGCGCCGCGGCGGCGGACCGCGGGCCGACGACCGCGACCGTGCTCTCCCCCGCGGCGACGGCAAAGAGCACCTCGCGCCCGCGAGGAAGCCCGAAGACGCGCTTCACGGGAGAAACCGCCAAACGCCGAGGCGGCGCCGACAAAAGCTTTCCTCCGTCATCCTCCGAGACGGCCCGCGCCTCCGCGTCGCCCTCGCGCCTGTGCCCGAGCCTCCCCCCCGCGCTCGCACCCCACGAAAACACCGCCCCGGATTCGGTGACGGCGACGCTGTGTTCGTCCCCCGCGGAGATTTGCGCGGCGCGCTCGTTCCCGAACGCCGCCGGGTCGATCCTCGTGGGCGTCGCCGCGTCCGCCGTCGCTCCCGTCCCCGCGGGCCCGCACGCGCCCCGGCCCCACGCTAACACGTCCCCGCTCGCGGCCGCGATCGCGAGCGAGTGGTTCCCTCCGCACGCGACGCTCGAGACGCGCACGCGGTGACGTTTCAGGGCGTCGATCGGCGTCGGGCGGGGGAGTTTCGCGACGGTTCGAAACCCCTCGCCCAACCCGAGCTGGCCCCGGTCGTTCCGCCCCCACGCGTACGCGGCGCCCCCGGCGCTCATCGCCACGACGTGCGCCTCCCCGCACGACGCGTGCGCGACGTGGACCAGGGCGAGCGCCTCGATGCGCTCGGGCGCGTGCCTGTCGGTGAAGTCGCCGAGGCCGAGCTCGCCGAACGCGTTCCGCCCGAAGGCGTACGCGCGGCCGCACGACGTCGTCGCGACGACGTGCGCGTCGCCGCACGAGACGCGCGAGAACCGAGGCGACGAGAACACCGACCCAAGACAACCGACAGACAAGCGCGCGACGCGAGCGGGGGGGAAGAACGGTGGCTTCGTCGGTTTCGGTTTCGGTTTCGGTTTCGGTTTCGGTTTCGCTCGCGTGCGGGGACTTTGGTACCACCGATCATGGGAAGGGGACTCATCGGAGGGGTCTTCCGCTTCGAGGCGCGGGAGCGTCGGAGAGGAACACGCGTCGCGCAAAAAAGTCGCCGGCGCGTCGGGACCGTTCGGGTTCGCGTTCGCGCCGCGGCCGAGCTGACCGAACTCGTCGCTGCCCCAGGTGTACAGCGCGCCCGCGGACGTGACCGCGGCGACGTGCGCGGCGCCGCAGGAGGCGTCCACGACGCGCGGCGCCGCGCCGCGCGCTCGCGAATCCGTCGCGTCCGCGTCGGACGAGAGCGGCACGTCGACGAGCGTCGACCCCAGAGGCGCGAGTTTCACCGGTCGCGTCCACCTCTCGACCGGGCGACCTCCCGCGATACCCGCGCCCTCGGTATCGTCGCAGGCGAGCACCTCGCCGTCGCCGGTGACGAAGCCGCGGAGCGTCGCGCCGCCGAAGAAGTGCGACGCGTCCCGCCCGTCGCACGCGGGGACGCGGCGCGGCGTCGCCGAGATGGCGACGGAGTCGGAATCGCGGCCCACCCCGAGCGGCGCCGTCTCCCGCGGGGCGCCCCACGCGTACGCGGCGACGTACCGCTCGTGCAGAAGGCGCGCCGCCGCGGCCGCGCCGGCGGATGAGGAGGAGGAGGGAGATGCGCGCCCGAGCGGCGTCGCGGGTTCGAACACCCTAAGAGCCGCCGCGTCTCGGGCGGCGCGAGCGGCGGATGCGGCGTCGCTCGAGCCGCCGCCGCCGCCGCCGCCGCCGCCGAGGACGAACGACGCGGAGAACGAAGCGGCGGCGGTGACGTCGCGGCGTCGACGGCCGTCCACGACGAGCTCGGCGAGGGCGGCGGTCGCGCGCGAGGGGGCGGCGGTCGCGCGCGAGGGGGCGGCGTCCGCGCGCCTCGGCCTCGTGTGCGTCGGGCGGCGTCCCGACGACGACGCGACGTTCGGTGGCGGGACGACGGGCGCGAGCGTCGCGGGGCGCGAGGGCGACCGGAAAGCGTCGCCGGAGCCGCTGCGGGAGCGCGTGAGGTCGCTCGTGTCGTCCTCGACGGGGGGCGCGTCGGACTCGAGCGTCGGGGCGCCGCGCGCCTCCGAAGCGTTCGGGTCGGAAGCGTGCGGGTCCATACCTCCCGCGAGGGAACGTCCCGGGGTGGTCCTAGGGAGGGAAGAGCGAGGGACGAACGCGGGCGACGACGAGAGTCCCGCCCGGGGTTGTTGGATTCGGCGTCGCGCGCGGGCACCCGCGCCGCGCTCGGCCGCGCCGGGTGGCGCCGCCGCCGACGCGGCGCGCGGAAAGGAACGAGACTCTCTCGCGGCCTCGGTGAATCGCGACGCGCGCGACCACCGGGAGCGAGGAGTGACGGGGTGGGCGGGACGGCCCGCGCCGAAACGACCGCGGGGACGAGAGGAGGGAGCTGACGCGACCCGGCGCGGCCGTCGTCGTCGTCGTCGTCGTCCGGGACGAGAAATACTGAGAACTTCTCCCCTTTTGGCAAGCAAAATCGGCGCGAGCGATCGGGTCCGCGCTGGAATCGCCCGGGCCCTCCTCACACCCGCGCGCGCGACCCGACGTCTCACGCGCGAGTCGTCCACGCGGTCGAGGGATCGCGCGTCGCGCCGTCGCGTCCGACGACCTCGACCCTCTCTCGCGCGATATCCACGCCGCGTCGGAGCGAAATTCCGGGGGACGGACCACCACGTCCCCTCGCCATGAGTCAACCGGACGAACACGCGCCCAGCCCCGCCCGGGGCGGGTACGACGAGTGCGTGCCCTTCCGGCGTTCTTCCCGATTGCCTTTCCTCCTCGCGACGCGGCCCCAGACACGCCGCTGCGCCCGCGACAGTGGAGCGCACGCGACGTCCCGAGCCGCGTCTTGCCGCCTCTCCGTTTATGGCAACCGCCCGCCCTCCCCCCTCGTCGTCCGCGCGCGCTGACCCTTCCCTCCCCGCCCCCACCATCGCCACTCCCCTCCTTCTGTGATCCACCCACTTCCAGCGTGTTCGCCGAGAACCCGTTCGTCATCCCCGACGAGCGCGCTTTGGCGGCACTTCGCGAGGAGGAGCATCTCCGCAAGGCTGAGGCTCGGCTCGCGGCGTCGCGGATGAGCGTGAGGGATAAGACGACGTTCTCGTCCCGGATGGGCGGCACGATGGCGGCTGCGATGGCGGAGGCGAACGCGATCGGGCGCGAGGACGAGGCCCCGACGGACGACGGTGATTCCCCCGTGGCTCGTCCCCCGCCGCGGCACAAGCGCGAGAACGTGGCTGATTTCGTGGCGAAGAAGCGCGAGATTTTCCTCGCGCAGATGGCGCTCGACGTCAAGCGCGCCGAGATTCGCAAGTTGGAGGAGAAGGCTCTCGAGCGCGAGGAGGCGCTCGCGAAGTCCGAGCGGATGCTCGAGGAGGACGCCGCGCGCTTCGACGCGTTCCTGAAGGACAACGACGCGAAGGTTCAGGATGAGATTCGCAAGGCTGAGCTCGAGGCGAAGCGGAAGAACGAAAAGACGCAGGAGACGAAGCGCCTCGCCGCGGAGTTGGCCGTCGTGCGCGCGGAGCTCAGCAAACGCTCCGAGCGCTTGCACGACCTCGAGCGCTACGAGGCGTTCCTGGACCAGCTCACGCCGCAGGAGCACTTCGACGCGGTCGAATCGGCGCGCCTGGCGCGGGTCGAGGCTCGGCGCGCGGCTCGGCAGTTTGCGCGGGACGAGCACGCGGCGAAGATTCAACTCGCCGCGGACCTCGAGGCGGACATCCCCGCGAAGGAACAGGCGCTCGCGGAGGCGAGCCGCCGCGGGCGCACCGCCGAGGAGGCGGCGCGTAACGACCTGGAGCAGACCAAAGCCGCGGCGGTGGCGGCGCGCGAGGCCATCCCGGAGCACTCCCCGCCGCCGTCCCCCGAGGTGGACGACAGCGACGAGGACGCGCCCATGTTCTTCACGCGTCCGGCGCAGCTCCCGGACATCTTCACCGCGCTCGAGGAGAAGAACCTCTTCCTCATGCAGAACGGACAGGAACAGGAGGAGGTCCTGGAGGAGCTCCAGAACAAGCAGATGGAGACGGTGTCGCGGTTGGACGGCGAGACGGAGGCGTTGCGCGCGCAGGTGGACGACCTCGAGGAGCAAATCGCCGCCGAGCGCGCCAGGGCGGAGGCGCTCAGGGCGAGCGACGATCGGCGGCGGTCGGGGGCGAAGGCGGCGTCCGGGAGGAAGAACCCGGCGAGCGCGGTCGCGTCGAAGAAACCCGCGGCGGGGGACGCTTCCGCGAAGAAAGGCGCGGGCGCGCCCGGGGCGTCGGCGGCGGCGGCGCTGGCGGCGGGGGCGAAGATTCCGCTCGACGTCTTGGCGGAGAAGGTTTCCGAGGCGTACGAGTTTTGCGGGTTCGACCCGGACCCGAGCATGACGACGATCCAGATGCTCACCCAGATCGAGATGAAGCTCGAGCGGTGCCTGGCGATCGCGGACGACATGCCGGCGGAGTACGTGCGCGAGAGCGAGAAGGCGCGCGAGAAGGCGCGGCGGTTGGAGCAGAGGGTGAAGAAGGCGGAGGCGGACCGCGTGGAGGCGGAGGAGAAGGCGGCGCGGAGCCTCGAGCGGTCGATGGCGCCGGCGAAGAAGAAGATCGGGAAGCCGATGATGACGCGGTCGCTGCCGCCGTCCAGGAAAAAGAAGGTGGTCAAGGAGGTGATCGACCCGGAGGAGGAGGAGCTCAGGGAGTTCCTCGCGAAAGAGTTTTAATAATTAAGTGGAGCGCACCAGCCAGATTTTTTTCCTTCCAAAGGTTTTTTTTTATTCGGGAAGGGCCATGCGCTGGAACCACGACAAGCTGGCTGGGCTTCTCGGTCGCGCCAGTGCTTGGCGCGCGCTCGAGCATTCGTACCCATGCGCGCCGCCGCGGGCGCGCGTCCCGCGGCTGGGGCGTGGCCTTCGAGCACCATGCGCGCCGCCGCGGGCGCGCTCGCGAGAAGCCGCGCGCGCGCCCCCCCCCGTCCGACGCGTCTCCGCCTTGGTCGTCGAGGCTTCCCAGAAGAGCCGCCCTTCCAGCCTGAGTGAGCCCCCCGCGCTGGACCCCGACTCCCCCGTCGAGCGCGCGCTCACGGACGGCAAGCACGTCCTCGTCGTGTTCGACGGCGACGGCGCACGTCTCTACCTCACCCTCACACCGCGCGCCTCGGATGCGGACCTCCCGGCGCTCCGGCTCGAGCCCGTGGTGAAATACGATACAAGACTTCACCTCGACCCTGACGGAGGCTCCCCTGCCAGACCCGAACGCATCGAGCGCCGCGCCGGCGCGCTCGCCTCGAGCGGTATCGGCGGTGGCGGCGGCGGCTGCGGGGGATCGCCCACGAGCGGCGCCACCCCGGGCGTCGGGGGCGGCTATCCCCTCACCCAGCCCGTCCTCCGCGGCGTCGTGTTGAAGCTTCGAGAGTTGCAGCCGGAGACGGTTCTCGTCGCCGCGCACGGGAAGGGGAAGAGCGACGGCAAATTTGCGCTCCTCGAGTACGCGCGCAAGCACGCGCCGGACGTCGCCGAGCGCATCGTGGGCGAAGCCGTGCACCTCGAGGGGGAGCGCGGCGGACGGCGGCTCTCGGAGGCGCAGCTCCTCCGAGCCGCGAGGAGAAGCTACCGAGTCCTCCTCAAGCCCCGCGTCCCGCTCCAGCCGCGAAAAGTCAAGCGGGGGAGGAAAGGCGGGACGCGAAAGAGCCGCGTGTGAAGGCGCATCGGCGCGGGCGAAACGCGAATCCAAACAGCCAACAGCAAACCCTCGCTCCACTTGTCGCAGTCGTTCAGTGTCTCACGAGCACCACGCGAGAAACAGCAGCGCGTAGTCATGCGTGGATACGCGCTGCCGTGCTCGCAGATGTGCGCTTCTCGTGTTCAATCATCAACGTGATGCTCGTGCGCCACTTGAGCGACAAGTGGAGCGGGGATTCGCGCTTCGCCAGGGGAATATCATAGACGACGTTCGAGTGAAAGAAGTTCAAACGTGGGTCGCGTCACTTCACATCACATGCCGCCTCTCTCGTCATCACCTTCCACTCTCTATGATACTGGACGTTCCGAACCACCCCCTTTTTCGGTCCTAAAAATACCCTTCCTCCCCCCCCTAAATCTCCTCCGAGTCTCGTTCGCCGCGTTCCTAGCCTTCACCCGAGTTTCGTGGACATGTCGTACAGCGAGACGCAAATTTCCATGCTGATGAGGACAATGATGATCCACTCGAGCGTGTCGCTCTTTCGGTTCTGCAGGATCTCCAGGTAGAACTTCACCTGCGTCTGGATGAGGTCGAGCTTGTAGTCCAGGTGCGAGAACCGGTCCTCGAGCTCGAAGTCTTTCCTCAGTCCGTTCCAGACGCTGTCGTACTGCGCGTACTGCCACGCGGTGTCCGACCGCCCCAGGAGCCGCATCCTCGTCACGAGCTCCGTCAGCGTGTTGTTATTCTCCGCCACGAGCTTGAACAGCCTGGCCTTGGAGATGTCCATCTCCCCCGTCTCCTCCGTCGTCTTGTTCAGCCCCGAAAAAATCTCGATCATGTTGTCCACCTTGAGCTCGTGGTGCTCCAGCGCCACCGTCTGCGCCATCACCGTCCCGATGACGCTGATGTTGTTCAGATCCAACCGCTTCAACACGACGCGGTCCGTCTCGAAGTGCGACCACTTATCCAAACCCGGGCGGACCATGACGCGGTAGTCATCCGTGCACGGCACCCCGAGCGGGGTCCTCGTGAAGTGCCGCGCGAGTTTCAAGCACTCCTCGCGCTCCCGCCGACCCATGTTGAAGAACACCACGCTCCCGTACTTGTACACGACGAAGTGCCGCGGCACCTCCATCGACTCGTGCACCGCCGCCGCGGGAACGCCGAGGCGCCGCGCCGTGGACAGATCGTCGGGCGAAGCGCCGCCGATGGAGTCGCCGGTGTCGTCTTTCGCGGCGGCGCGTCTTTCGCCGCGCGCTCGCGGGCCGGAGGGGGACATCGTGACGACGACGTGCTCGTTGAAGAATTCCTTCTCGTAGCCCGGGAGGCGCTTCGCTAGGGCGTGGAAGTCGATGAAGTTGCCGACGTAGTACGCGCGCACGGGGACCATGAACTCGCGCGTGCTCGTCGACTCCGCGGGGGCGGCGCCCGAAACCGCGGCGACGGCGCCCGAGGCGGGGGACGTCGACGGTGGAGGAGTCGGGTCGCCGATGGGCTCACCCTCCGCGCGAGTCTCGTCGCCGTCATCTATCAAACTCGCGAACGGCGCCTCCTCCGGGACGCCCGCCGCCTTCGCGCTCGCGGCGCTCGCGGAGAAAGCGCGCGGATGCCACGCGTGTGGCGAACGCGCGAACGCGCGGAAAGCGCCTCGATCCACCGGGTCGCCTCGCTCGAGCGCCCACGGCGTCGACGTCGCCGCCGAAAGCGCGCGACGCGCCGACATCATCGTCGCCTCCTCCGCGAGAATCCCGACACGCGCGGTCGCGGTCGCGACGCGCGGCGGGGCGACGCCTCGCGCGACCCGCCGCGCCACCGCCGCGGATGCGCGCGCGAACATCGCGAGCGGGAGGATCGCGATGGACCGGCGCGCCGTAGGAGTGAAGCGGCCGAGGCGGAGGAACAGCGAATAGGACGAGCCCGGTAGCGTCAAAAGACTCGTCGACGAAAGCTGCTCGTCGCGCGCCCGCCGGGCGCGCTCGCGGCCCGGCGCCGGGCGGCGCGCCGGCGCCGGCCAATTTTTTGCCCTAGACTTGACGAAGACGCTGCCGCGATCGCGAAATGGCGGCAATTGGGTGCGCGCGGACGGCCGTCGGACGCAGGCGCGCCCCCCTCGGATCGTCCCGCGTCACCTTCGGGCGCTTCGATCCTCCCATCGCGGCGGCGCGATGTTTCTCTACAACCTGACGCTTCAGCGCGGGGGCGGGATCCAGCAGGCGGTGCACGGCAACTTCAGCGCCCCCAAGGCGCAGGAGATCGCGGTGTCGCGTAACAAGACGCTGGAGCTCCTCCGCCCGGATGAGACCGGGAAGGTGCAGACGATCTGCTCCGTGGAGGTGTTCGGGATCATCCGGAGCCTCGCGGCGTTCCGCCTGACCGGCGCGAACAAGGATTACCTGGTGGTCGGGAGCGACAGCGGTCGGATCGTCATCCTTTCGTTCGACGGCAGCGCGCGGCGATTCACCAAGGTGCATCAGGAGACGTTCGGGAAGAGCGGGCTGCGCCGGATCGTCCCCGGGCAGTACCTCTGCGTGGACCCCAAGGGCCGCGCGGTGATGATCGGCGCGATCGAGAAGACGAAGCTGGTGTACGTCCTGAACCGCGACGCGAGCGCGAACCTCACCATCTCCTCCCCCCTGGAGGCGAACAAGAACCGCGTCATCGTCTTCGCGTGCGCCGCGTTGGACTGCGGCCTGGACAACCCCGTGTTCGCCGCGATCGAGCTCGACTACTCGGACGCGGATCAGGACGCGACGGGCGAGGCCGCGGCGGAGGCGCAGAAGCACCTGGTGTACTACGAGCTCGACCTCGGCCTGAACCACGTCGCGAGGAAGCGCAGCGAGCCCGTGGACAACGGCGCCAACCTTCTGATCGCGGTGCCCGGCGGCGGCGACGGCCCCGGGGGATGTTTGGTGTGCGCGGAGAACTTCATCATCTACAGGAACCAGGGTCACGAGGACGTTCGCGCGGTGATTCCCCGGCGCTCGAGCCTGGGCGGCGACCGCGGCGTCCTGTTGATCGCCTCCGCCGCGCACCGAACGAAATCCGCTGGGTTTTTCTTCCTCGCGCAGTCTGAGTACGGCGACGTGTACAAAGTCACCCTGACGCACTCGGACGAGCAAGTCACGGAGGTGAAGATCAAGTACTTCGACACCATCCCGCCGTGCGTCTCCCTGTGCGTGCTCAAGAGCGGGTTCTTGTTCGCCGCGAGCGAGTTCGGGTCGCACGCGCTGTACCAGTTCAAGTCGCTCGGCGAGGACGACGGCGAGGCGGTGGAGAGCAGCTCGGCGACGCTGGTGGAGACGGAGGAGGGGTACCAGCCCGTTTTTTTCGACCCGAGGACGCCGCTCCGGAACCTCCACCTCGTGGACGAGATGGAGTCTCTGTGCCCGGTGATCGACGCGCAGTGCCACGAGCTCCTCGGCGAGGAGACGCCTCAGGTGTACGCGCTGTGCGGCTCGGGTCCGCGGTCGAGCCTGAAGATATTGCGGCGGGGCGTCGCGCTGAGCGAGATGGCGGTGAGCCCTCTTCCCGGGACCCCGAACGCGGTGTTCACGGTGAAGAAGCGCGTGAGCGACGCCGTCCACGCGTACATCGTGGTGTCCTTCGTGGACGCGACGTTGGTTTTGGCGGTCGGTGAGACGGTGGAGGAGGTGAGCGACAGCGGGTTTTCGGGCTCCGTCCCGACGATTTCGGCTTCGGTCCTCGCGGACGACTCGCTGCTCCAGGTGCACCCCGGCGGGATCAGGCACGTCACGGCGGACGGGCGCGCGAACGAGTGGCGCACGCCCGGGCGCAAGACCGTGACCAAGGCGAGCGCGAACCAGCGGCAGTGCGTCGTCGCTTTATCCGGCGGCGAGCTGGTGTACTTCGAGCTCGACCAGAGCGGACAGCTCCTCGAGGCGGAGCGTTTGGAGACCAACGGCGACGTCGCGTGCGTCGCGCTGGGGCCCGTGCCCGAGGGCCAGCTCCGGAGCCGCTTCCTCGCGGTCGGTTCGTTCGACTCCACCGTCCGCGTCCTGTCGTGCTCCCCCGAGGACCGGCTGCAGACGATGGGCGTCCAGGCCCTGGCCGCCGCGCCGAGCAGCTTGTTGCTGTTGACGACGCGCGACGGCGACGCGACGCTCAACGCGGGCCTCGCCAACGGCGTCTTACTCCGCGCCGCCGTGGATAAAGTCACGGGGACGCTGAGCGACACCCGGGCGCGGTTCCTGGGGACGAGGCCGCCGGCTCTGTTCCCGACGCTGATTCAGGGCGAGCCCGCGATGCTGGCGCTGTCCACGCGCCCGTGGATCGGACACTCGGACCCCTCGGGGCGGTTTGCGCTCAGCCCCCTGTCGTACAACGCGCTGGAGCACGCGGCGCCCTTCGCGAGCGAGCAGTGCCCCGAGGGCGTCGTCGCGTCGGCGGGGAACACGCTCCGGGTCTTGGCCGCGGAAAAGCTCGGCGAGTGCTTCAACCAGACCAGCGTCCGGCTGAGGTACACCCCCAGGGAGCTCAGCGTGCACCCCGACGCGAAGCTCGTCGCCATCGCCGAGGCGGAGCAGAGCTCGGTGCCGTTCGAGCGACGCGAGGGCCCGGAGGGACCCTCCGGGTCCGGGGCGAAGGAGAAACCGAAGGACCCCTCTTCCGAGATGGACGTCGACGGGGAGGAGGAGGAGGAGGAGGAGGACGCGATGACGCCCGCCGAGCAGTTCGGCGCGCCGAAGGCACCCCCGGGGACGTGGGCGAGCTGCGTCCGGGTCGTGGATCCGCGCACCGCGTCCACCGTGAGCGCGGTGGAGCTGGGCGGGAACGAGGCGGCGCTGTGTTGCTGCCACGCGTACTTCCACGCAGCGCGGGAGATGTTCCTGGTCGTCGGGTGCGTGACGAGCCTGACCTTCTCCCCGCGGGACTGCGCGGGCGGGCACATCCACCTGTACCGTTACGAGCGGGACGGGTCGCTGGTTTTGGCGCACAAGACCCCGGTGGACGGCATACCCGGCGCGGTGTGCGCGTTCAGGGGCAAGGTGTTGGTGGGCGTCGGGAACGGCGTGCGCCTGTACGATTTCGGGAAGAAGAAGCTCCTTCGCAAGTCGGAGTGCGGGGATTTTCCGAACTTCGTCACGACGATCCACGCGAGCGGCGACCGGGTGTACGTCGGGGACGTCCAGGAGTCGTTCCACTTCGTGAAGTACCGGAAGGAGGACCAGAGCATGTACGTCGTGGCGGACGACACGCAGCCGCGGCACGTCACGTGCGCGACGCCGCTCGACTACGACACGATGGCCGCCGGGGACAAGTTCGGCAACGTCTTCGTCGCGCGGCTCGGGAAAGACCTCAGCGATGACGTGGAGGAGGACCCCACGGGCGGGAAGCATGCGGCGCGGGGCGGCGGCTGGTTGAACGGCGCGGCGCGGAAACTCGAAGCCGCGGCGCAGTTCCACGTGGGGGAGACGGTGTGCGCGCTCACCAAGGCGACGCTGCAGGCGGGGGGCACGGAGAGCCTCGTGTACGCGACGCTCATGGGCGGCGTCGGCGCGCTGACGCCCTTCGTCAGCCGCGAGGACGTGGACTTCTGCACGCACCTCGAGATGCACATGCGGCAGGAGAACCCGCCGCTGCTCGGGAGGGACCACATGGCGTTCAGGTCCGCGCACTTTCCGTGCAAGGACGTCGTCGACGGGGACCTGTGCGAGCAGTACGCCGCGCTCGACGCCGCGACGCAGAGAAACATCGCCGAGGACATGGACAGAACCCCGAGCGAAATCCTCAAAAAGCTCGAAGACCTCCGGGCGAAAGTGGCGTGATGATCTCGCGATGATGAGAGGAGACTATCATGATCCTCATAAACTCTACCCGGTGACGACGTACTCCCTCGCTTCCGTCCTTCGCCTCTCTTCCCTTCTCTGCTCCCTTCTCAGCCTCGTCGCGAGCGCCCCTATCCCCGCGGCGACGACGCACGCGCTCGCCCCGAAGAAGAACACCGCGCGGTACCCCGCCGCATCCTCCGCTCGCGCGTCGTCCCCCCCTCCTTCGCTCCTCGTCGCCTCCGCGGCGACGGCGTTGAACGTCGCGCTTCCGAGCGCGATGGCCGAGTTGTACGCCGCGACGTGCGTCCCGAACCTCGCCGCGCCGAACGCCTGCCGCACCGTCGCCGTCCACGCCGCCATGATGGTCCCCTCGGCGAGGCCCACGAGCGTCGCGCTGGCGTTCCGCGCCGCGCCGCCGGAGGCGTCCGCCGCCGCCAAGACGAACACCCCGAGCGCCATCCCGCCGGCGCCGACGCTCAGAAACACCGTCCGGGGTTGGTTCAGCGACGACTCCGCCGCGTCGGACGCCGCGCCGCACGCGAGGCGCCCGACGACGTTCCCCAGCGAAAACAAAACCACCATCGCGCCCAGGCCTCGGCGCTCGCCCGTCGCCGCGTCCACGAACGGTGCGGCCTGGTTCACCCAGAGCAGGGCGACGCCCATCGTCAGGACGAGGTGCGCGTACACGAGCCAAAACAGAGGGAGCCGAAGCAGCCGGCGGAAGTGCGCGACGAGCGAAGGGGACGAGTCCGACTCGGGGTCGGGGTCGGAGTCGGGGTCCCCTTCCGCTCGGAGCCCTTCGAGCCCTTCGCGAACCGGTTTATCAGCAGGAGGGCGCGACGAGGAGCGCACGAACTCGGAGCGCCCGAACTCGGAGCGCCCAAACTCGTTGGCGTTCGGACCCTCCCCGTCGCTTTCCCCGACGACGACCGCGAGCTCGACCGGGCGGCCGTCCTCGCGCGAACAATCGGAACCGTCTCCTGTGAATATCTCCGTCGGACGATCGTCGGAGGAGGACGCGCCCGCGAAGAGCGAACGGCGCTCGTCGCCGTCCCGACGCGGCCCCGAGGGGCGCCCGCCGCTCTTCATACTACTCCGGTCGTCCTTCGTCAGGACCGCGCCCGTGAGCGCGACCGCGAACGAGGTCCCCGCCGCGAATCGGAAGAAGGCGGCGAGCTGGTCCTGGTCGGCGTCGTCCCCGCCGAAGAATCCGCCGAAGCACCCGGCGAGGAGCGCGGAGGACCCGCCGAAGCCCGCGAGGAGGACGCCGTGCGCCTTGCCCTGGTCCGCCTCCGCGAAGTTGGCCACGTTCGGGGTGAGCGCGGCGAGGAAGGTCGTGACGCTGCCCTGGCCGACGAGGAAGAGCCCGAAGGCGGCCGCGCCGGGGGCGCCGCGGCGGGAAGCGACGGCGGCGAGCGTGCGGAATCCCGAGAGGAGGGCGACCGCGCCCAGGGCCAACGCGGGGCGCGCGCCGAGCCGGTCAACGAGAAGGCCGTTGTGCAGGGCGAGGAACATCCCGAGCGACCCGAGCGTGGTGACCAGGGTCAGGTCGCCGTCCGAGGCCCAACCCGCGGCGTCGCGCAGGGGGACGCCCCACGCGCCGACGGAGTACACCGAGCCGCTGACGAGCTGCGTGAGCACGCCCGCGGCGAGGGACACCCAACGGTGCGCGGGGCCGAGAAGCGCCGAGGGGGCGTCCGCGAACTCGCGCGCGAGGCGTGCGAGGGTGCGCGGCATCGCGCGAGGAGGGAGAAACGCGCCGCCGGTCCCGCCCGAAGGCGCGGGCCGACAGTAAGAGGGACGGGGGGGGGATGGGGCAAGATTCGCGGGCGCCGGGGGTGCCGGCTTTCGGCAATCGCGCCCGACTGCAGGATGAAACATTTCTTTTTTTGCCACGTGTCGGGATTGCTGCGTGAGTGCACACCCTGTGAGTCAATAAAACGGCCGCGTCGGCTCTTCCGAGCGCCATTCCCGGTCGCGCCGACCTCGCGCGCGCCTCCCTCGCCCCGACCTCGCGTCATGGTCTTCTCCGTCCCCGGGGCGGCGACGACGTTCGGGGCGTCCGCTTCGCCGTTCTCCTCCTCCGCGTCGCCTTTCGGCTCGACGCGGAACCCTTTCGCGACCGCGGCGCCGTCGCCGTTCACGTCGACGGGATGGGGTGCAGGCTTCCCCTCGACCGCGGGGCGCGTCGGCGCGACGCCCGCGCCCGCGTCCCCGTTCGCGCCCGCGGCGCCGCCCGCGGCCGGTCCCGCCTTCGGACGCGCCCCGAACCCCGCGGCGCGCGACGAGCTCCTCTTCCCGGACCCCTCCGCGACGGCGCCGAGGCGCGACCCGTTCCTCCGCCCGTGGGGGGCCGCGTCCGAAAGCCGCACCCCCGCGGCGTTCCCGTTCCCGCGCGGCGACCCCGTCGTCGCGACCCCATCGAACCCGTTCGCGCGGCCCACCCCCGCGCCCGAGCCCGCGCGAACCGACGCGTGCGCGTTTTGGAACCGCGGCTCGTGCCGGTTCCCCGCCTCGCGGTGTCGCGCGCGCCACGCGTGCGCGACGTGCGGCGACGCCTCGCATCGGTCGCGCGATTGCCGCCGATCGGAGATTTCGTCGAGCGGCGCGCCCCCGGGTAGTACGGGACCGTCGTTCCCTCCCGCCTCGCGACCCTTCGCCCCGACGCGCGTCACCGACCCGATCCTCCTCGCCCGGAACCAAAGGCACGCGACCATTCAGCACATCGGCGCGATGCGCGACCGAAACGACCCCGCGGCGCCCGAGCGCAGCGCGGAGGAGCGCCGAGCGGACGAGAGGGCGAGGCCGGCCGCGCCGAACCCGAACCCGTTTTCGACGCGGAACCCATTCTCAGGGCTTTTGGGGCGAAACGCAAACGCCGCGTTCCCGAACCCGTTCCAAAGGGTCAGCGCCGATGCGACGAATCCGACGAACGCGAACGCGAACGCGAACACGACGAACGGTACGACGAACGGTCCTCTTTTTCCGGTGAACCCGGCGTTCGTGTTCCCCTCTGCGAGCGCCAACGTTGGCACGAGCACAAACGCCAACGCCAACGCGAGCGCAAACGCCAACGCCAACGCGAGCGCAAACGCCAACGCCAACGCCAACGCCAACGCCGCGCCGACTCGCGCCGCGAACCCTTTCGCGCCGCGCGACCCGTCCCCGTCGCCTTTCGTGTTCCCCTCCCCGAACGCGAACGCGAACTCGAACTCGAACGCGAACTCGAACTCGAACGCGAACGCGAACGCGAACGCGAACGCTTCGCCGTTTGTCTTTCCGTCGCCGAGCGCCAACGGCGCCGCGTCGCCCGCGCCCTCGCCGGCGGCGACGTTCGTGTTCCCCGCCCCGAACGCGAACGCGAACGTGGGGACCACGCCCCCGAGCCGCCCGGCGCCGTTCGTTTGGCCCTCCCCGAACGCGAACGCGAACGCGAACGCGAACGCGTCGTCGACCCCGGCGCCGATCGTCTTCCCTTCGCCCACCCCCGTCGCCGGAACGCCCGAAGGCGGTACGAACGACGCGAACGCCGCACCAGCGGCCGAAGCCGCTCGCATCGCCGCGGTAAAGGTCAACGAATCACCGTACGGCGCCTCCCTCGCGACCCTCGTCGGCGCGCGTTCACCCGATCCCGACCGTTCGAGCGACGCGAACGCGAACGCGAACGCGAATGCGAAAAAATATCACACGTCGAGCCTTCTCGGCCCGCGGGTCCCGACGACGAGCGACGCGCTCGCCGTCGCGCGTCACGCCGCCCCTCTCCCCCGCCGGTTTCCTCTTTCGCGAGCGCCGCTCTTCGCGCTCAAACCACGCGGCGCCCCGTTGGTGGCGCGCGATACGTGGACGCTGAAACCCCGAAGCGATCCCCGCCGTTTGATCGTTCGGAGCGATGACGACGCCGTCGCCGTCGTGCGTTTGTCTTCTTCGCGTCTGCGTTCGTCGGCGGCACTCGAGCTCGCCGAGACCGACCCCGAGACCGACGCCGAGACCGAACGCGTCCCGCCGACGATTCCGAGCGAGCGCGAGCGCGTTCGACCCGTCGAGGATTCCGGTGAGGCCGAACCCGAACCGGACGGTTCCGGTCCGCCGTCGTCGCGGGACGATCCGTTCGTATCCGCGCGCGCGAGGGCGGAGGGGTACGCGGTGACGGTGGTCCCCGCGTTCGAAGACAGTTTTTCCGGATATGTGAAAAAAAAAAATGGGCTCGAGGCGAGCGGAACGGTTCGCGTGACGCTGACGCGCGAAGGCTTCGGCGTCGTTCGATGGCTCGCGCCCGTGGACGCGGCGTACCTCGAGTCGATCGGGGACGTGACGCGCGCGATTCGGATCGAGCGCGGGGCGGTGCTCTCGTACGAGTCCGAGTCGGAGTCCGAGTCGCAGCCGCTCCCCGCGCCGGGCGAGGGGCTCAGGGGGCGGGCGGAGGTGACGCTCTTCGGGTGCGCGCCGAGGGAGGAAGGGGAAACGGCGAAGGTCGAGGAGCGCGTCATCAGGCGGACGAGGAAGATGGGGGCGGAGTTCCTGGAGTACGACGCGGGGAAGAACCGAGGGACGTGGAGGTTCGTAGCCGCGCTGTGAGAGAGAGAGAAGAAGGCAAACAAGGCGGCGTTCACTTTTAAAATGAACGAAGAAGAAACTTCACGAAGTCGTCATCCTGCACGCGGCGCGGGTCTGCGGGCAGTGCGGTCCGACTCATCATCATGATCGCTGTTGATCGCGAAATAATCTCCGTTTGATCGCGGTCAAACGGAAACGTTCACCTCCAAACCCTCCACTTCGCAGCGCGGGCCCGAGGCGACCGCGCCGGCCGAGGCTGGTCACGAGGGGGAAGGCCGTTCGCTCCCCCGCGCGTCGGCGTCATGGGAGAGCCCTCCCGCCAGGGGTCCATGGTGGAGGACCCGGATAACCCCGGGGTCGTCAAGCCGATGGTGCGTCGCGAGCGACGAACTCAAAATCGCACCCCGCCGACTCCCAACCAACGTCACATTGTGGACGGGGCGTCGCGATCGGGCGGGCCCCGGCCCCCCTGACGCTCGATCGGCTCGTCTTCGAGCTCGGCGCCGCGCCTCGGCTGCTCCTGCTATCGCGCGATGGCGTCGCGCGATGATCCTTTTCGTCGCACGCGGTCCTCCGCGGTCCTCCGCGGTCCCCCCTTCCCTTTCGACTCGCCGACGTCCTCTCACGCGCGTCTCGCCCGAGAAAAAAAAGACGCAGATCGCGCCCGGCGCTCCCTCACCTGACGCCTTCCCCCCTCGTCTCCCTCCCCCCCTCCCCGCTTCGCTCCGACCAGTCGGACGAGGAGCTCGCGCACATGCACGCCCCGCACGATGAGGAGCCCGAGCCGACGCCCGGGTTCAACCGCAAGTACTCGGACCGCTCGCTCGGGTACTTCGAGCTCGACCACCCTCTGCGCGTCGCGTGCATGCGGATCAGTGAGAACCCGTGGTTCGATAACGTCATCCTGCTCTTCATCATGGCGAACGCGATCGTGCTCTGCCAGATGGAGCCGCTGAAGATGGAGGGGCGCGGGTGCACGGGCGTGCCCCCGTCGAGCCCCGGCGGGAACGCCGTCATCGAGAACACCGAGGCGCTGTTCACCACCGTGTTCACCCTGGAGTGCCTCGTCAAAGTCATCGCCATGGGGTTCGTCTTGGACGACACGTCCTACCTCAAGGACGGGTGGAACGTCATGGACTTCATCGTCGTCTTCGTGAGCCTGGTCAGCCTGCTGCCCGGGATGGGGGGGAACGTCAGCGCCCTGCGCGTGATCCGCGTCCTGCGGCCGCTCCGGTCGCTCTCCATGTTCCCGGGGATGCGCGTCTTGATCGGCACGATGATTCGAGCCGTGCCGATGATTGCCAACGTCATGCTCTTGTGCGTCTTCTTCTTCACCATCTTCGGCATCTTCGGCCTGCAGGTGTTCCGAGGCGCGTTACGCAACCGCTGCTTCACGATCGTCCCGGAGACGTCGTGCGCTTTGGACCACGACGAGAACGAGGACGCGGTGTTTTGCCGCGACGTCATCCCCGACCGCGGCGCCGACTTCAACGTCACCGCCGCGGTTTTGGTCTCGGACGACGACGAGCAGACGTGCACGAACACGAGCCTGCACTGGCCCGGGTATATGTGCCCCGAGGGGCAGATGTGCCTCAAGGCGAAAAACCCGAACTACGGCATCACGCACTTCGACAACATCGCGCACGCGTGGCTGACGATCTTTCAGTGCATCACGCTCGAGGGGTGGACGCCCCTCATGTACATGACCATGGACGCCCTCACCGGGTGGACGGTGGTGTACTTCCTCCTGCTCGTCTTCACCGGCGGCTTCTTCCTGCTCAACCTCGCGCTCGCGGTGATCACGGAGGTGTACGACGAGGAGAACACGGACGCGAAGGACCAGGCCGCAGACGCGGAGATGGAGGAGGAGGAGGCGCAGGAGAGGCGCGAGCAGGAGGCGAGGCAGAAGCGGCACGACCTGGGGCTGTACACGGACGACGACCTGAGCGACGAGGAGCAGGTGGACGACGTCAAAATCGACTTCGCGGCGCTGGAGGGGCGGGAGTCTCAGGCGAAGAAGATTTGCCGAGCGATCATCGACCACCCGTACTTCGGCACGACGTTCACCGTCTTGATTCTCATCAACACGTTGCTCCTGTCGATGGAGTACGCGGGGATGCCGGACGACTACGCGAAAGGACTTGAGACGTGCAACTTGATCCTGACCATCTCGTTCATCCTCGAGTTGGTCCTCAAGGTGGTGGGCATGGGCGCGACGGAGTACGGGAAGGATAACTTCAACCTCTTCGACGCGGCGGTCGTGCTCATCTCCATCATCGAGCTCGCGGCGGCGGGTTCCGGCGGTCTCTCGGCGTTGCGAGCGTTCCGCATCTTACGGATCCTGAAGCTGATTCGGAGCTGGACGAGTTTGCAGAACTTCCTGTACACCGTATATTTGACAGTGTTGGACCTCGGGAACTTCTCCTTCATCGTGTTCCTCGCCATCTTCATCTTCGCTCTGCTCGGGATGCAGCTCTTCGGCGGGAAGATGTGCGGCTTGGACGACGGCGACACGCCTCGGCACAACTTCGACACCCTGCTCTGGGCGCTCGTGACGGTGTTCCAGGTCCTCACCGGGGAAGATTGGAACGCGGTGATGTACGACGGCATGGCGGCGAACGGGTCGTGGTCGGCGCTGTACTTTGTCGCCCTTCTCGTCATCGGAAACTTCCTCGTCCTCAACCTGTTCATCGCCATCTTGCTGACCAACTTCGGGCAACAAGAGATCTCGACCGAGTACGAGAGCACGCGGAACGTCCTGGAGTCCGTCTCTTTCTTCAAGTACATGAGTAAGGAGAAGAAGAAGCTCGAGAAGTCGGAGGAGGAGTTGGAGAAGCAGCGGTTCTGGGACGAGCTCCCCGACAAGGTGTTCGCGCCGAGGGCGCTGAGCAACTGGGAGTGCCTCGCCGACATTTTTCTGGAGCGCGTCTGGGAGGAGGAGCGGATCGAGCGCGAGGCGGAGGAGGCCCGGATCGCCGCGGAGACAGCCGCGAGGGAGGCGGCGATCGCGGAGGAGAGAGCGATCGCGGAGGGCCGTCTGCAGCGCGCCAAGAAGGGCCAGCTCGTGTCGTTCGGGATGGAGAGCGGCGTGGCGGACGGCCCCCTGTGCGGCCCCCGCCCCGGGGCGGGGCCGAAACCTCTGCGCGAGTTCGAGGGCAAGTCGCTCATGGTCTTCCCGATCGACCACAAGTTCCGCGTCATCTGCCACAAGATCGTGGACGACAAGCAGTTCGAGTGGCTCATCATGACCTTCATCGTCATCAGCTCGTTCACGATGGTGTTCGAGTCCCCGAAGGCGATGGAGAACCAATCCACCGCCGACGCGTTGGAGGCTGTGGACATCGTCTTCACGCTCATCTTCGCCGCGGAGATGGGGATGAAGCTCGTCGCGTACGGGCTGTACTTGGAGGATAAGGACTCGTACCTGCGGGACCCTTGGAACTGCATGGACGGGTTCATCGTCGTCATCGCCATCTTCGGCAAGATAATGTCCAGCGCGAACATGGGGTGGGTCCGCGCGCTGAGGACGATGAGGGTGCTGCGCCCGCTCCGCGTCATCGGCCGCGTCCAGGAGCTCAAGGTTGTCGTCAACGCGTTGCTCAACTCCATGCCCGGCCTCGCGAACGTGTTGCTCGTCTCTTTGCTCTTCTGGGTCATCTTCGGGATCCTCGGCATGCAGCTATTCATGGGCTCGTTCGCGCGGTGCGACGACGAGGACGTCGACGAGCGTTCGAAGTGCGTGGACGGGTGGGTGAACGGGACGGTGTCCATGGCGTGGGATTCCGTCGCGCAGGAGTGCAACCACCCCAGCCTCGTCGGGCTGACGCGCGAGACGTGCGTCGGGGAGTTCAACCAGACGGAGTACCGCGAGCGGAGTTGGTCGAGCGACGACATGAACTTCGACAACATCTTCAACGCCATGCAGACGCTGTTCGAGATGTCCACGACGGAGGGGTGGACGGCGGTGATGTACAACGGCGTGGACGCGCGGTCGCCGGAGTTGGCGCCCAAGCGAGACAACAACCCGCCCATCGCCTTCTTCTTCGTCGCGTTCGAGGTGGTGGCCAACTTTTTCATCCTGAACCTGTTCGTCGGGATCATCCTCGACAACTTCGCGCAGCTCAGCTCGGAGACGGGCGACGGCGGGAGCGGTCTGATGACGAAGGCCCAGAAGATGTGGGTGAAGACGCAGCGAAGGCTGCAGAGCAGCTCGGAGCCCGCGAAGGAGGACTACTACCCCGAGGATCAAAACAGGCGGACGGCGTATAAAATCGTCGAGCGCGAGGAGTTCGAGTGGTTCATCATGGGCATCATCGTCATGAACGCCATCACCATGGCCTCGGAGACGTACAACCAGAGCGCATCCGCGACGACGACGCTGGAAGGGTTCGGGGTGTTCTTCGCGATCGTCTTCGTCACGGAGGCGGCGCTGAAACTGTACGCGATGTACCCGAATGAGTATTTCGCCGACCGGTGGAACTGCTTCGATTTTTTCTGCGTCGCGACGACGCTCATCGGGTACATGGCCGGATCGGGCGGCGGCGCGAGCGTCCTCAGGGTCCTGAGGCTGGCACGGGTGTTCCGCCTGGTTCGGAAGCTCAAGGGGCTCCAGATGCTCTTCAACACGCTGATTCTCTCCCTCCCGGGGCTGCTCAACATCGGCGCGTTGTTGTTTTTGCTGTGCTTCGTGTACGCCGTGCTCGGGATGAACCTCTTCGGCAAGGTCAAGTTCGGGGAGAACCTGAACAAGGACGCCAACTTCACCAATTTCGGGAACTCGCTCCTGGTTTTGCTGAGGATGGTCACCGGCGAGGCGTGGAACGCGATCATGTACGACTGCATGATCGACTCGGACTGCGACTCGGACCCGGACTGCGCGCGCGGGACGTGCTGCGGCAGCGCGGGGGCGCCGATGTACTTCATCAGCTTCGTCATCTTCGGGTCGTTCATCACCCTGAACCTCCTGATCGCGGTCGTCCTGGACAACTTCAGCAACAACAAGAAGGAGGACGCGGTGCAGGTGACGGAGGAGCACATCGCGGACTTCGCGGAGGCGTGGAGCCGCGTGGACAAGCACGCGACGGGGTTCATCCCGGTGACGCACCTCGTGACGCTCTTGAAACTCGCGGAGCCGCCGCTGGGCGTCCGGGGGAGCAAAATCTCGAGACTGGGCATCCTCAGGTTCCAGAAGAGCCTCAACCTCAAGGTGGAGAGCAACTACCTGCACTACCAGGACGTGCTGCAGGCGGTGACCGCGCGCGCGATGGGGATCAACATGGAGCAGCTCCCGCTCGACGTGCAGACGGCGCTGGAGATTGGCAAGGTGAGGAAGCGCCTGGTGGCGGAGAAGACGCTGGCGAAGAAAGCCGAGCGCGGCGAGGACGTCCCGACGCTGGACATCTCCCACGGCGTCGTCGGCGCGGAGGGCGAGGAGCTGGACATCGCGCAGATGTACGCGGTGGAGCGCATCCAGGCGGCGTTCAGAGGGAGGAAGGCGCGGAGGCTCGCGAAGGAAAAGGCGGAGAGGGAGGCGGAGGAGCGCGCGAGGTACAAGGCGGAGACGGTGCTGGCGCACGTCAAGGAGCTCATGCGCGACGTCGAGCAAACGAACGAGCGGCGGCGCGCGGGGGGGAGCAGGGGGGCGCTCGGGGCGAGTCTCGGCTCGCCGGGGAACGACAGCGCCGCGGAGCAGAGCGATCAAGGGGACAGGGACTCGGCGCGCGTGTCGGACTGAAGGTTCGGACGCGAGCGAGCCGACTCTTCGAGCGAGACATTTTTCAAAGAGATATCTCATACAGTATTACACACCACTCACTACAAGTACGAGCCCGTCACGCGTTCATGCGACACGTCATGTGGTTGCGCTTGTACGCCGGAAGGTCCGCGAAGAGTTCATCCATCAGCTTGATCGCTCCGTTCCTCCCCTCGTTCGCCTCCTCGTTGACTTCGCGGGTGCGTTCGGCGGCGTCGGGCACGTCGTCCTTGTGCGCTTCCAAGAACGCGTTGTACGCGTCGATGATCTCGTTGACCAACTCGTTCGTCGCGAGCGCCTCCCGTCTCACGTCCTCCACGGTCGAGTCCAGGTGGTAGCCCTTGTACTGGACGTTGTCGTGGATCGTCGCGCCGCATGCGGCCGGCGGATCGTCTTTGAAGATCTCGAGGAGCGTCTTGCTCCGATGCGCCTCGAGCGTCGCCTGCGGGTCCGAGCCTTCGAGGCACCTCCGGGCGACTTCGGATACGGTCAAGAACGTATCGGTCAGGTGGCTCTGCGCGATCCTGAGCATTCTCGGGTACACCACCTCTAGGATGTCTTCGGTTTCGTACGCATCCCGCGGAACGACGCCGTCGAACGCCTTGAGAGCTTCCGGGATGAGCGCGAACGCATCCGAGTTGTAGCGGTACGCGAACGAATGGCACTCGGACCGTTCCTGAGCGTCGACGAAAGCAGTCCAACGGTCGCTCTCCAAACCTTCTCCTGCGAAGACGGCGGTTCGGGCGGGGCGTTCAGCGCGACCCGTGGACGTGTGCCGCCGCCGCGCGCGACGGAAAGAGCGCCCCGCGAGGACGGGCGGAGACGCGAGGGTCGTCGCACCGGGCATCTTCGTTCGTCGGGTCGATTCTGACTAGGACGACGCGTTCGCGGTTCTGACGACTCGAGCGCGCGGCGTGGCCGCGGGTCGCGGACGGCGGCGGTCGCTTTCGAAGCGAGAGCGCCGAGAGCGCCCGCGACGCGGCCGAGTGCGCGGGGGTGCGCCGAGAGGGAGCGCGCTGACGTCTGAGGGCCGCGTCGGCGCGTTCGACGATTGTTAACTGCGGGGGAGCCCTTGAAGTGGTGAAGCAGCCCGTGGTCGGGATTTTGGAATCCTCGACCTGCTCGAGGAAACGAATCCGCCCGAATCCGATCCGGCGCGGCGGTCGGCGGCGTTCGCCGACCGCCGTCCGTCTCTTCCTCGCCTGGCGGTCGCCGGAGATTCTCGAAGCTTCGATCCCGCGGCGCGCGCACTCGCGGACGCCCGGGGGGGACGCCGCGTCTCGTCGGCGCTCGCGATCGCGCATCGTCTCGTTCTCGTCTCGTCTCTCGTCCGCTCCGGGCCGGAAGCTCGCGATGCTCGCCCCCGTCGCGCGGTTCCTCGCGCTTCTCGCGTGCGCCGCTGTCCTCCTGATCGCGCAGCCGGCGTCGGCCATCGACGCGAAGTGCTCGGCGTGCTCGGCTGTGGCGTCCGAGCTTGGCGAGGCGCTCGAGGCCGAGCGCCCGAGGAACCACCTCGACATGCGCGGCCGCCTCGACAGCAAGGGCCAGAGGTACGGCAAGCTCATCGACTACAAGGTGAGCGAGCTCCGGTTCGTCGAGCTCCTCGAGGGCCTGTGCGCGAGCGTCGCGAGCAAGTACAGGCTCGACGCGAGCGTCGCCGCCTCGGACGAGCAGCCCGGCGCGGAGTGGACCAAGGGCCGCCGCCCGAAGGGCGCGGCCGGCAAGGCGATGCGCGCGGAGATCGAGGGGTACTGCCACAGGCTCGTCGAGGAGCAGGAGGAGGCCCTGCAGGCGGCGCTGTACGCGGGGGAGCTCGACCCGGCCACGGCGGAGGAGAAGATGTGCCGCGACTTCGCCCCGAGGGACTGCGAGGGCGAGCCGAGGAAACCGCCGCCCGAGAAGGAGAAGGCGAACGAGTCGAAGGAAGCACCGAGCGAGGCGAAGAAGCCCAAGAAGAAGGGCGGGAAGAAGCGAAAGGCGAAGGGAGAGACGGGCGAGAAGGCGAAGGAGAAGGAGCTCTGAGGAGAAGGAGCTCGCGTCCGCCGCTCTCGCGGGACGACGAGGAGACACTCCAGATTGACGATGGACTATTTTCCGGAGTCTGCCGCCTTCGCCCGACCCCACGCTCCATTCCAACCCCGGGCGCTCCACTCCTCCGTTCAGCTCGAGCTGTCGCTGTCGCTGTCGCTGCTGTCGCTCCTGTCGCTCCTCTTCCTCTTCCTCTTCTCCTTCTTCTTCTTCTTCTCCTTCTTCTTCTTCGCCCTTCGCGCCTCTTTCCTGAGCTTCTTCTCGCGTCTGTGCCTCGCGAGAATCGCGAGCGCCTCCTCGACCGAACCCACCGCGGGCTCCCCGTCCCCGTCGACCACGAACGTCCCCGCGCCTCCGACCGGCGGCCCACCAGGCGGCGGCGGCGGAGGCACGGCGCCGTTCGGTCCCCTGCCGTCGAACCGCGTCCGATCGTCCAAACCCTCGGGGAAGTCCGGGTCCGCCTCCACCAGGTCGTACGTCTTCCCCTCGTCCCCGCCGCCCATCCGCATCTGCCCCCGGACGTCCCCGAGGTGGTGCCCCCAATCGATCACCCCGTGAGCCTTCACCCGGTCCCCCGCGTTCGCCCCGATCTGGCGCCGCTCGAGCGAACCCCCGGGACCCCCGCCTCGCTCCCCCGCGGGGCGGTATCGCTGCCCCGCCGGGTCCAAATCCTCGCCGCTCCGCTGGTCGCACAGCCGAATCGAACACGTCACCCTCGGCGGGTCACCCGGGGTCGCCCCCTCCTGGACGTCCACGATCTTAACCCACACGGGGTCGTTCGCCGAGACGACGCCCTCTATCCCCCGCACGCGCTCGTCGTCGCCGTCCTCCTTCGAGAACTCGAGGTGCTCGGAGATTTCCCGCGCGGGGCACAGCGCGTTGCGCCGGAATCCGCTCAGACGCACAAACGCGCCGTACGGCTTCACGTCGCGAATCGAACCCCGAATCGTCGCGTTCAGAGGCGGCGGCGCGTCGCTCAGGTTTCGATCGGGGGGGGCGCCTCCGCCGGCTCCGCCTCCGCCTCGATCGGCGCCTCCGCCTCCGCCTCCTCTGGATTCGCGCTCCTCGCGGAACTTGGAAAAGTTCGGGTCGAGGTCCTCCCCCGTGGCTTGGTCGGCGAAGCGCATGCTCAGGCCGACGCGCGGGGGCTGGTCGCCGTACCCCCCCGGGGTCACCTCGCACACCTTCACGAACACCTCGCTCCCGATCGGGTGGAAGTACTCCATCGCCATCACCTTCGCGTCGTCGGCGTCCTCGCGCGAGAACGTGAGCTCGTCGGAGACCTGCGTGCAGTGCACGAGGCCGTCGCGGCGGAAGCCCCGCATGCGAACGAACACGCCGAAGGGGCGGATGCTCCGCACCACGCCGCGGTGGACGGAACCCACGGGGGGCGGGTTCGGGTCGCCGGGGTCGGGGGGGGCGCGGTGGGGAGGGCGAGAATCGCCGGGCGCGCCGCGAGCGGCGGCGTCGCGATCGCGAAACGCGCCGGGATGGTCGCGGCCCGGGTGGG
>MDSW01198243.1_pt1 | contig 36837 bp, 35 predicted proteins | sample 811171 | NCBI WGS metagenome assembly MDSW01 (sample SAMN05326641, study PRJNA326480) | marine metagenome | isolation source: seawater | place: Atlantic Ocean: North West | collected 2012 | reverse complement strand
GACTGATAGACTTTCTGCATTGGTGGATGATATTTTAGGACCAAACCGCAAACCTAATTTTGAACTAGAAAATATTCATAATATTTTAGAAGATATAATTAGTCTGACTAAGAATGATATGGATTCTCAAGGGATATCTATTTCAAGAGACTATGACCCGAGCATTCCTGAATTAATTATTGATAACTATTTATTAGAACAGGGTGTATTAAATTTATTAAAGAATGCAAAAGAAGCACTAATAGATTCGGAGAGTCTTGATCCTAAAATAAAAATATCAACCAGAATATTACATCAGGAATTCTTAGTTAATTCGTTTTATAGTACTGTTTGTAAAATTTCTATTACTGATAATGGACCTGGAATACCTGAAAATATAAAAGATTCACTTTTCTTCCCAATGATTTCAGGAAAAGATTCAGGTTCGGGTTTAGGTCTTTCAATAACTCAAGGTATTGTTTCACAACATAAAGGGGTAGTGAAATATGAAAGTAAACCAGGGAAAACTACTTTCTCAATTCTTATCCCAGTTGAAAAAATAAAATCCCATAGTGAAGAATCAAATGAATTAAATGGAAAGGAGGCTTATGGCTAAGAAACCTATAGTCTGGGTAATAGACGATGATGACTCAATAAGATGGGTGCTAGAAAAAGGCCTATCGGAGGATAACTTAGAAGTAATAACTTTTGACAGAGCCAATAAAGCAATCAAAAAATTAGAAACAGATTCACCTAATGTAATTCTGACGGACATAAAGATGCCTGGCGCCTCTGGCATTCAGTTACTAGATTTCATAAAAGAAAATAGACCAGAAATACCAGTAATTATTATGACGGCTCATTCAGATTTAGAAAGCGCAGTAGAATCTTATGAGCATGGAGCATGGGAATATTTACCAAAACCTTTTGATATTGACCAAGCTGTTAATGTAATAAAAAGATCTATAGAAGAAGACTCTATTAATTTAAATGAATCTGACCTGAAAACTGCAGAAATTATTGGTGAAGCTCCTGCTATGCAAGAAGTGTTTAGAGCAATAGGTAAGTTATCTAATTCAAACTCAACTGTTTTGCTGATAGGAGAATCAGGAACAGGAAAAGAATTAGTTTCTAAGGCCCTGTTTCAGCATAGCCCTAGAAAAGACAAACCTTTCTTGGCCCTCAATATGGCCGATATACCCAAAGAACTGCTTGAATCAGAACTTTTTGGACATGAAAGAGGTTCTTTTACAGGAGCTGATGAAAGAAGGATTGGTCGTTTTGAACAAGCCAATGGAGGTACACTTTTTCTTGATGAAATTGGAGATATGCCTATTGAAACTCAAACTAGACTTTTAAGAGTTCTTTCTAGTGGAGAATTTTATCGAGTAGGAGGCAGGGAACCCATCAAAGTAGATGTAAGAATAATCGCTGCGACACATCAAAAACTAGAAGATCAGGTTAGTGAAGGTACATTTAGAGAAGATTTATTTCATAGAATAAATGTGATTAGAATAAATTTACCTAAACTCTCAGATAGAAGAGAAGATATACCTCAACTCTGTAAACACTTCTTTAAACTCTCATCTATAGAGCTGGAGGAGGAATTAAAATATCTTTCTGAAGAGGTAGAAAAATACTTCATGAATCTCAACTGGCCAGGAAATGTAAGACAGTTAGAAAATATATGTCGCTGGCTTACAGTCATGTCACCATCAAGGGAAATAAGATTGGAAGATCTGCCTAATGACCTTAAAAATCAAACTGTTGCAGTTAAAGAACATTGGACAGGTCTCTTAAAAAATTGGGCTGATAATTCCTTAAGTAATGGAGAAGAGGGGTTGTTAAATATAGCTTTACCAGAATTTGAAAAAACTATGATTAAAGCTGCATTGAATAAAACCTTAGGAAGAAAGAATGAAGCAGCAAAACTTCTTGGATGGGGAAGAAATACTCTTACAAGAAAAATAAAGGAACTAGATCTCAACTAGTTTTAACTAATGGTAAACCTTGGGCTTTCCAGCCTGCTATTCCATTCTGGATTATATAAATATTATCAAACCCACTTTTTTTTAGGTTTATTCCAGCTTGTTTTGAAGAAGCCCCATTTTGACAAACTAAAACTATGGGGAGATTCTTATCAGAATCTCTTAATTTATCTTCTATTTTCTGAGTTTTATCACAATTTATAGAGCCAGAAATATGACCAGAATCAAATTCTTTTTCCTGCCTTAGATCTAATAGTTTTGCATCTTGTTTATTTATAATTTTTGTTGCTAGAGAAGGATCTACTCTCTGTCCGCCTCTCCTTGATTCATGGATAATTAAACCTAAAATAGCAACAAGCAGAATAGTTACGGCTATAAAATTTTGAGTCATAAATATCAAGAAAGTTTCCATTTATTTTTACTCCTTTTCTGCAATATATTTAAGATTAGAAACCCTTTTCCTCAACTCAGAACTAGAAAAGCTATGATCTCTAGAGTTGAAATAACACTTTCCTTTTGATAATTCTCTTCCAGTAAAAGGTTGTTCTTTGTATTCTGAACCTAATATTCTAATATCCCACTCTGTTTTCATTAATATATCTAATAGGTCTTCTTCAGACTTATAAATGCCTACAGCATCTACATATTTACATGCTGAAATCTGAATTTCTCTCTCTACTAATGATTGAACTGGAGAATTCTTTTCTGGTCTATCTAATGAAGGGTCTATCTGAATATAAACAGTTAAAAAATCACATACTTCTTTGGCTTCTTTCAGCATTAGAACATGCCCTGCATGAAAGAGATCAAAAGCTCCAAATGTAATTCCTTTTTTCATATTCTTATATAAGTTTGTGCAAGATTATATATATATCTGAGTTAGAATGTGTCATTTCTCAAAGAAGGAGATATCAATGGCTAAGCTAGTCTTGGTTAGACATGGACAGAGCGAATGGAATAAACGTAATCTTTTTACAGGTTGGAAAGATCCGGACTTGACAGAAAAAGGTACTCAGGAAGCTCGAGATGCTGGGAAGTTATTAAAGAAAAAAGGAATAAAATTTAATATAGCTTTTACTTCAGACCTGATTAGAGCTCAAAATACTTTAAATATAATTCTTAAAGAACTTGAGCAAAATAATATAAAAAATGAGAGAAATGTTGCATTGAATGAAAGAAATTATGGAGAACTAGCAGGATTAAATAAAGATGATGCAAGAAAAAAATGGGGCGATGAACAAGTTCAAGAATGGAGAAGGTCCTATCATACTCGCCCGCCAGGTGGTGAGAGCCTGAAAGATACCGCAGATAGGGTGTTACCTTATTTTAAAAAAAATATAACTCCTAAAATAAAAGAAGGTTCTAATATTTTAATTGTTGCTCATGGGAATTCTTTGAGAGCTTTGGTTATGCATATTGAAAGTATTAAACCGGAAGATATTGTTAGTCTTGAAATAAAAACAGGAGTTCCTCTTATTTATAATTCTACTAAAATCAATAATATCGAGAGAATCTACTAAAGCCTTACCTCTATTCCAGCCATTCTCATTTCTTCTTTCACTTCTGTAATAGAATATTCAGAGAAATGAAAGATACTCGCTGCTAAAACTGCATCTACACCACCTATTCTAATTCCATCTATCAGGTGATTTACATTGCCCGCTCCTCCTGATGCTATAACAGGTATAGAAAGACAAGAAGTAATTATAGAATTAAGATCATTATCGAAGCCATTTTTTGTTCCATCCCTATCCATACTTGTAAGTAAGATTTCTCCAGCACCAATTTTCTCTACATGTCTAACCCAATCTATTACATCAATACCAGTTCTGTTTCTGCCTCCAAAAGTAACTACCTCCCAGGAGCCTTCTTCATTTTCTTTTTGCTTAGCATCTACTGCAACAACTATACATTGAGATCCAAATTTATTTGCTGCTTCTTTTATAAAGTTAGGATTTTCTACCCCAGCAGTATTTATGCTTACTTTATCTGCACCTGACCTTAGTAATTTTTTTATATCTTCTAAAGTTCTAACCCCTCCTCCTACAGTTAACGGTATAAAAACTTCACTAGCTATTTCTTCTATCGTCTTATAAGTTGTCTCTCTAAATTCATTGCTCGCAGTAATGTCTAACATAACCAATTCATCAGCTCCCTCTTCATCATATCTCTTAGCAATTTCTTTAGGGTCTCCAGCATCGATAATATTTATAAAATTAACTCCCTTAACAACCCTGCCATTATCTACATCTAGGCAGGGTATTATTCTCTTTGTTAAGCTCATCTTATTATTCTGAAGACTTTATAGCTTCCTCTAGGGTGAAATTCTTTTCGTAGAGAGCCTTCCCTATTATGGCGCCATATATGAGACCAGACTCTGATAAATCTTTAATTTCATCAATATTTGAGATGCCCCCAGAAGCTATCACTGGTATTTTAGTATTTCTTGCTATTCCTAAAGTAGCATCAATATTTGGACCTCTCATCATTCCATCTCTAGAAATATCTGTGAAAATAATAGCCGCTAAAGGGTAGTTAGTATATCGCCTTACCAAGTCTAGAGTTTTTACTGATGTTTCTTTCTTCCAGCCCTGGGTTTTTATATACCCATTTTCTGAATCAACTCCTAATATAATTCTATTAGGGTATGAATCACATAAGTCCCTTATAAAACCCGAATCCTCAATTGCTTTAGTACCAATAATTACTCTTGAAATACCTTTATCTAGATAATTCTGAGCAATATCTAAGTTTCTTATCCCTCCTCCAACTTGTATATGTTTATCACTAAAAGATTCAGCGATCTCTATAAATATATCTTGATTAACTGATTTTCCTTTTAAAGCTCCATCTAAATCAACTAGGTGTAAGTACTCTGCTCCACTTTCAAACCATAAATTAGCAATACTAACTGGATCATCAGAATATATCGTTTCTTCATTAAAATTACCTTTCTTTAATCTAACGCATTTCTTATTACTAACGTCTATGGCAGGGATAATATTCATCTATCAATTCCTCCTTGCCAAGATAGAAAATTTCTATATATCTTTAACCCCTGTCTATGACTTTTCTCTGGATGAAACTGAACAGCAAATATATTATTCTTATAAACAGAGGACACAAAAGTGTCTCCATGTTCAGTTAAGGAAGATTGATTTTTACTCTTTAACGCTGCATAAGAATGAACAAAATAAAAGTAAGAACCTTGATCTATTCCTTTAAAAATATGATGGTCAAAGGTTTGGTGCACAGTATTCCAACCCATATGGGGTACTTTTATAGAATTCTTTGGTTTAAGACTTGAAAGCTTTCCATCAATTAAGCCTAAACATTTCACGCCTTTATTCTCCTCACTTTCTTGAAGCAATAATTGCATACCAATGCAAATTCCTAAGATAGGCTTTTCTTCTGAGAACCTCTTGATAAGATCATCTAGCCCTAAATTAAGAATAGAATTCATACAGTCCTTTATTGCACCAACCCCAGGGATAATCAATTTATCTGCTAATTTGATTTTTTGGATGTCTCTTGAAATGAAAATCTCATTTTTTGTAGATATTTTTTGTAATGCCTTTGTTACAGAATGGATATTACCCATCCCATAATCTAAAACGGCTATTTTTTGCATCCTAATTAACTATAAAGAACCTTTTGTTGAAGGAATTGTTCCTTCATATTTTGGGTCAATCTCTACTGCCATTCTTAAAGCCCTTCCAAAAGCTTTAAAAATTGTTTCTACCTGATGATGGGTATTATCACCACTAAAATTTGAAATATGTATTGTTATAAATCCATGGTTACAAATAGATTGAAAAAAATGCTCAAACAAATCTATATCTATGTTTCCTGCTTTATCTTTAACAAAATTCGCATCCAAAAAGAGCCCAGGCCTTCCAGAGAAATCTAAAACTACTCTTGATAATGCTTCATCTAATGGGACATAAGAAAAACCATATCTCCTTATTCCTTTCTTATCTCCAATTGCCTCTTTTAGAGCTTCTCCAAAGCTTATTCCTATATCTTCGATAGTGTGGTGATCATCTATATGAAGATCTCCTTCTGCTTTAAGGTCTATATCTATAAGTCCATGTTTACCTATTTGATCAATCATATGGTCTAAAAAAGGTAAGCCTGTGTTAGAAATGGTCTTACCAGTACCATCTAAGTTTATCTTTAGATTTATTTTAGTTTCAGAAGTATTCCTTTCTATTTCAGATGTACGCATAAATATTCCTTTAAGGGCGGCGAATTATAAAGTAAATCTTTATGCTTATCATCTTGCTCATATAAAATATACTCAATGAGCTCCTTTAGTACCAAACTCATAAACTGGCATAAAGAAAATGGTAGGAAAGATTTGCCTTGGCAAATAAAAAAGACACCTTATAAAGTGTGGATATCAGAAATTATGCTCCAACAAACACAAGTAAAGACTGTGATTCCTTATTTTAAAAAATTTGTCAGGATATTTCCAAATATATCAAATCTAGCTGATTCTAATTTAGATGAAGTTTTAGCTTTATGGTCAGGATTGGGTTATTACGCTAGAGCAAGAAATTTACATAAAACTTCTTTAATACTAAAAAAAGAATTTAATTCTAATCTCCCTAATACATTAGAAGAGCTAATCAAATTACCAGGTATAGGTAGATCGACAGCTGGGGCAATTCTTTCGTTAGGTTTTAATAAAAGAGCGCCAATACTAGACGGTAATGTTAAAAGAGTTATTGCAAGATACACAAACATACGTGAAGACCTAGATAATACAAAAACATTAAAATGTCTTTGGGATATTTCAGAAGAGCTTCTTCCATCTGAAGGTTTTGCTATATATAACCAATCAGTAATGGATTTAGGTTCTATGGTTTGCAAGAAAACCAATCCTCTATGCCATTTATGTCCAGTGTCTAGAAGTTGCCTAGGAAAGATGAATAAAACTATCCAATCAATACCTAAAAGAAAAAAGAAAAAAAATAAGCTCTCAAAGAGAGTTATTTGGCTACTTCCATACACTGAATCATCACATATATATTTAGAAAAGAGACCTACTAAAGGAATATGGGGAGGCTTATGGACTTTTCTAGAAGATAAAAATCTTAAAACTATTTTAAGAGATAACAAGAATCTTAAAATGATAGAAGATTCTTTGATAAGACATAGCTATATCAAACACAGCTTCACTCATTATAATCTAGAAGCAGAACTGTACTTAATTAAATCAAAAGGAACAGATAATATTAACCACTGGAAGAGAATAGATGATTTTAATAAAATAGGGGTCCCAAAACCAATCCTATCTGTTTTAAAAAAAATACAAAGAAATGGAAAAATTAGTTTTTTGTAAGAAATATAATAAAGAGCTGCCTAGTCTTGATAGACCTCCATACCCAGGACCTAAAGGCCAAGAAATATATGAGACTGTTTCTAAGAAAGCTTGGCAAGAATGGCTAAACCATCAAACTATGCTTATAAATGAAAGACAACTTAATCTAACCGATAAAGTATCAAGACAGTGGTTAAATGAACAAATGGAATTATTTCTTTTAAATGGAGACTTTGAAAAACCTTCTGGATTTAGGCCAGAAGATTAACTTCTTATATTTTAAGTTTTTGTATACAATCGCTCACTTTATTCGCCCAGATAGCTCAGTTGGTAGAGCAAAGGACTGAAAATCCTTGTGTCGGTGGTTCGATTCCACCTCTGGGCACCATAATTAGATTCTTGAGTGCTTTGGCTGTTATAATCAAAAAATAATATGAAAATAAGGTTAGCTTTTTTACTAATATTGTTACCACTTTTTTATGTCTCTGGAGAAGATATCTCAGGAGATGTTCTTCAAGAAATTATAGATAACCAAGAAATACCTCGCAAGGATGTTGATTCGCTTGACCCATTAAGCTCCACTCTAGTAAATAAATGTGAAACGGAAAATGTATCAATCTTTGGTCATCAATTTTTTTGTAATACCCCAACTTCTATTACCCCGGTGGGCGATCTACCTGTTCCTTCTTCTTACGTAATTTCTTTAAGAGATGAAATAGAAATTCTCTATTTAAATGATTCAAAAAATAGATCTTTTATAAGGCCTGTAAGACTTGATGGGAATATATTACTTCCAGAAGTTGGATTAATAAGACTAGAAGGAAAGACACTTGAATCAGCTGAAAAAGAGATAAATAAAAGAATTCTTGAAACTCATGTTGGAATTAAAGCATCAATTTCCATCCAAAAACTAAGTGCTAAGAAAATACTTGTAATAGGTGCTGTAAAAAAACCTGGAGCTTATTTAGTGAACCCCTTCACTACAATATCAAATTCTCTTTCATATGCTGGTGGGCTAGAACCTTATGCTTCAATAAGAGACATCAAATTGGTAAAACCAAGTGGTGAATCTTATACATTTGATTCTTATGATCTTTTGATAAATGGAGACAGAACTAATGATCTTACAATTGGGTCAGGTGATACTATAGTTGTTAAAGCAACTAGTAACTTAATCGCTATAAGGGGTTCAGTGTTTAGACCTATGAGTTATGAATATCTAGAGCAAGAAACTATAAGAGATCTAATTAATTATTCTTTGGGATTAACCAGAAGGGCCAATACAAAAGCTATTCTAATTGAATCTATCAATTTAAATTCGAGTAAATTAGATTCAAATATATTGCCATTATCTAATATAGAGACATTAGAAGGAATATCTTCAATAACTATATTTGATAGTACTCAATCAGAAGTAGCATTAAAACAAGGAGGTTTGATAAAAACATACGAAACATCTGAAATGCTAACTCTTAAAGTTGAAGGAGAGATCAATAACCCAGGCATATATAGATTCTCGCCTGGAATAAGCCTAAATGAAGTATATGCTCGAGCTGGAGGAATTACTAAAAATGCTGACAAAAAAACTACTATACTTTTAAGAGATTCTATTAAAGAAAAACAAATTAAAGACCTACGGCAATCTAAAAGAAAATTAAGAGAAGAAATCATCTCAAATTCGGTACGAAAAGGAGTTGAAGTTTCAGAGGAACTTTTAGCTTTTATAGATATGGAAATTGATGAAAGTTTATTGGGTAGAATAAGTGGAGATTTCTACCCTGAATCTGAAGATTCAAAGGCTATGATTCTTCAAAATGGTGACAGTATATTCATTCCAAAAACCCCTAAGACTATTTCAGTAATAGGAGAAGTAGCTACTCCTTCTACGTTTATTTATAAAGGACAAAATGGTTATGAAGACTACATTGAGATGGCAGGAGGAATTAAGCCTTCAGCGAGTAAAAGAAATATATACATAATTAAGGCAAATGGACTTTCAGTAAGAGCAAGGAATTCGCGTAGCATCCAAAGCTGGATTCCAAAATCCTCGAATAAAATTGAAGCAGGTGACACCATAGTCGTCCCTCTTAAAGTATCTCGAGATACCAACCGAGTTGAGCTTGTTACGGAATTGACTGGTATTATTTCTAATATTGCCTTTGCTGCTGCTTCTTTACAAACATTAAAAAATAACTAAGCTATTTTAAAAAAACTGCTTGATCTTAGTTAAGTTCTTAAATAATAACGCTCTCTTAGCGTTGATATTGTGGCTTTTCATAATGTTATAATCTTCCTTCATCTTGGGTATTATATTTTTTATCTGATTGCTATTTCCTCCTATTTTCATTCTTGATAGAACTTCAGGAATATATACAATTTTTAAATCCTCATGCAGCAAATACCTTAAAAGAGCATCGTAATCTGAAGAGATATTGTATTGCAGGTCAAACCCACCAAGCTTTTCGTAATAAACTTTTCTCATGTAAAAGGTAGGATGAGGTGGCATCCATCCCTTGCTTATTGAGTTTTTAGTAAATTCTCCACTAACCCATTTTCTTATAATTCTATTTGGGTTTTTATCTGAAACATATTCTAAATCTCCATAAACTGCGTCGCACTTAGTGATATTAAATGTATCTACAACTTTAGATAATGTATTTGGTGACGGCAAGCAGTCATCTGAATGAAGAAATCCCAATATATCACCAGTAGATCTTTGGATCCCTTTATTTAAAGCATCAAAAATTCCGTTATCAATTTCTGATATAAGTTGAGTGTTGTTTAGACCTTTAGATTTTAATATTTCTAAGGTCTTATCTTTAGAAAGACCATCAACAACAATGTGTTCTATGTTTTTATAAACTTGGTTAGATAAACTCTTAAGTGTCTCAGTTAGAGTTTTTTCACTATTATAGGTTGCTGTAACTATTGATAGAGTAGCTCTATTCTTCATAGATTTAGACTTGTATTCTTTTGATCATCCAATTTCCCAATACCAGTAAATCCATCTTTGTCCTTAGAAAACAGTTCAGGGCTTCCTCGGGTGAGCAGACAATAGGTTCATTTTCATTAAATGAAGTATTCAATAAAATTGGAACTCCTGTTAAATCATTAAATGACTTGATTAAATTTGCATATCTTCTATTAGTTTCTGTAGAGACTGTCTGTAGCCTTCCAGAACCATCAACATGAGTTACTGCAGGAATGAGCTTACTTTTATCTTCTTTTATCTGAAATACTTTCATCATAAAAGGGACATCATCATCTTCTTCAAACCATTCGCTCACACTTTCTCTTAATATAGATGGAGCAAAAGGCCTAAAAGATTCCCTCCTCTTAATTTTTAAATTTAGAATATCCTTCATATCTTCCCTTCTTGGATCTCCCAAAATAGATCTATTCCCTAAAGCTCTAGGCCCCCACTCCATCTTGCCTTGGAACCAACCTATTACTAATCCATTTGAAATAGCTTCAGATGTTTTTCTACATAAATCATCTTCAGATGAAACATAGTCAACCTTAAAATCTTCATTGGAAAGTTCATCACAACCTGATATTAAATTTTCATGATAACTATCTTTAAAAGATGGACCATAATAAGCATCTTTCATACAAAATTTGTCTTTGATCTCATTTAGTTCTAATGCCACTTCTAAAGCAGCTCCTATTGCTCCTCCTGCATCTCCAGAAGACGAAGCTACATAAGCATTCTTGAAAGGGCTATTCCTATATATTTTTCCATTAGCTACAGAATTATTTCCACACCCTCCTGATAAAGATAGATTATCAATTTTAAATTTTCTATGTAGCTCATTAATAATATGAAAAAAACTTTCTTCATAAACTTTTTGTACTGCATAAGCAATATCCATATGTCTCTTAGTTAACTCATCATTAGGTTCTCGGGCAGGACCTAAAAGGTCTGACATCATCTGGCCAAAGCAATCCTCTGATTTAGGAATGCCTCCTTCCCAAGTATGTTGACCCCCTCCTTTATGGTGAGAAAAATAATCTAAATCTAACTCAAATTTAGCATTAGATTTAAGTCTTATGAGTTTCCTTACTTCACTCAAATATGTATCAGACCCATAGGGAGCTAAACCCATTACTTTATATTCATCTCCGTAATTCTTAAATCCTAAAAAGTGAGTTAAGGCTTCATAAAATATTCCTAAAGAATGAGGAAAAAATATTTTTTCTTTTATATCTACTTTTTTTCCATAACCTAGCCCCCATGATGTACTTACAAAGTCTCCTAATCCATCTATTGAAACTGAGAGAGATTCTTCAAAACCTGAAGCAGTATGAGCAGAAACTAAGTGAGCTTTATGGTGCTCAACCTTTTTTATATCTCCAAGTAAATCTTCTCCTAAATTCTTTTTTATTAAGTCTCTTATAAAATCGTCGCTAAATAAGTTTTTTTGATTTATAGACTTAATTTTGTTAACTAAAGTACTCAATCCAGGATTTTGTAAGACACTAAAAGAAATCTTTTTAGATAAGTTTTTAGTTGGATCAGAGTTGATGGCTAGGTAATCTATATCAGAAATCTTTAACCCTGCCTCATCAAGACAGAACTTAATTGACTCAGAGGGAAATCCCGCCCAATGTTTTATTCTTCTAAACCTCTCTTCTTCGGCTGCAGCTAAAAGTGAACCATCAACTACTACACTAGAAGCTGAATCTGCATGAAAAGCATTGATTCCTAGGATTACTGACAAATTTATTCTCTAAAAGGTAGCTTTATTTTAATTGAATCGGCCAAATTTATAAATTTTCTTTTAAATTAATTGGATGTCTGAAAAATATAAATAGGCACTTTCGTTTGATCTAGAAGTTTCTTAATTGGCCTTTGAATTTCACTAAATTCTCTTCTTATAGTTTCAGATAAGAAATCAACTTTGTCTTCGCCTTGAATCATTAATAACACTTTTTTTGATTCTAAAATAGACCTTAAAGTTAAAGTAACTCTATATGGAATAGAATCGTTAGTTTTAGATATGGAAATTTGTTCATCAAAAGATAAATCTAGAAGATTATTTAGTTCCTTCGTATTAGGAAAAATGGAAGCAAAATGACCATCCAGGCCCATACCTAGCAAAATGAAATCAAAAGGTGTAGGGTTTTTAATTTTATTATTTAATAGATATGGCCGTGAATTTTTATAGGAAACTTCAAAAGAACTGAAACTTCTAAAGTTTTCTCTAGAAATAGAAAAGGACTGAATAATATTATTTTCATTAGAAAGGTTACTATTTTGTTTAACACACCTTTCGTCTACAAGAGAAAGATGAACTTTACTCCAATCAATGTTAGATTTTCCTAACTTAGAATACAAAGACAAAGGCGTCATCCCTCCAGAGAGAGCTATACTAGAAAATCCTTTATAACTTATTGCAGAGTTGATTTCCTTTTTAATAAATTTACATAGATAACTATCAAGACTTTCAAGATTTTCGAAATTAAAAATTTCGTTTTTCAAAGCGGTTCCTTAATTTCTAGCAGAGCTTTTGCGAGGTCATCTACAGGTAGATCTGTTTCTGTTTTCATATTTCTTATTCTCCTAGAATTCAAAGGAAAATCTATGTTTAGACTTGACAATATATCTCCAAACTTGGAAAGCAAGAGTAGTGAGATATTAAAAACAATATCTAAGGTCTTAATTCTTATAACTTTTGATTGTGTCTCATGTCCTATAGATTTGGCTAAATCATTCACAGATTGCCTTTTATTATCTGATATATAAAAAATACCTGTATATTTTGAATCTATAAGATTCTTACACTTACAAATTTCTATTATTTTTCTACATAGATCATCTACTTTACAAAAGTTTCTTTTTGCATCAAAAATTGAAAGCTCTAACCAACCTATAGTTGAAACTATCTTAATAAAAGTTGAGTAAGGCTTTTCAGAAAATCTCCCCCATACTGTAGTGGGCCTTAAAATAATCAAAGGATAATTTCTCTCTTTATTTAGAATAACCTCTTCAGATTTAACTTTAGAATTGCCATAAATAGTATCGGGACAATAATAATTATAAGAAGGTGGTATAACACCCATCTTGCAAACCAACATAGAAGAAAAATGAATGAAAAGAGGAGGTTTTTCCTTCTTAGAAATAGCTTCATGTATATTTAATGGTCCTTTCCAATTAACTTCATACTCAGAAAGATCTTTACCTTTAAGATCTGTCCTTGCAGCTAGATTAATAATAATCTCTGGATCATTATCATTAATTATATCTCTTACTTGGTTCTGACAAGATATATCTACCCTGATTACATTATTTTTTCCTTTGGGTTCTTTATCTGCTACCAATATATCAAATTCTTCAGATAGAAAATTATCCAAATTCTTTCCAATAAATCCTGAGCCTCCAAAAATTAAGATCTTCATATTTAAACAGTCTTCAGCTCTTTTAAAAAAATTTCAGTATGATTATCCCAAGTTTCCGGTTTAAATTTACTTTGGATATTTTCTACTAGAGAACTATATTCAGATAAGTCTAATGTTTTTAATTTAAGCATTATTTGATCTAAACCTTCACTATCAAATGAGTAGCCACAACCTCTAGTTATATATTCTTCCCATAAAGTATTATTTCTTATGATTATAGGAGTTCCTAAATCTAAAGATTCAGCTATTGAAAGACCATAACTTTCAGACTTTGAAGCTGAGATAAAAAAACTTGAATTACTAATTAATCTTACTTTTTCAGATCTAGAGATAAATTCATACAACTCTATTTTAAAAGAGCTTAAGTTTTCTAAATTTTCTTTATCAATTATTTCTTCATAATCAGTGAGACTTTCGGCCCCAAAAATTTTTAAGCTCCAACCCTGTCTGTAAATTTCTGATCTAATAAAACTTGAAATTACTTCTTGAATATTCTTATGACTATCTATTCTTGAAATGACTAAAAGGGTCTTAGAACTAAACTTTTTTGAATGAGAGACATTTTGAACTTCATTTTCTTTAAATCTCTCAAAGCCAAGGGTATTAATGAATATTCTTTTTTTTGGGAAAATCCTCTCTAATTCATCGCATTCATTTTTAGAAGATGCCTGGAAGCAAGTAATATTCCTATTAAGAAGTGGTTTCATAAAATAATTGAGTAAAGGCTTTTTTAAAACACTTCCAGAGCTAATTGCCTCTTTTGTAAGCATACCTCTTGGGTTTAAAATTATCTTTACCTTATATAAAAAAGCAGTAAAAAATAAAATAAGTAGTTCAAATTTCCAAATAAAATTAATATGGAATATGTCAAATATAAACTCATTTGAGTTTAGAATCCTAGAGAGTTCTTTTATAAAATCTATATAACCTGAATAAGGAACAGCTTTCACATCTTGCGGCAATAAATTGATATCTAATTTTTTTTTTGGACAAAATATTATGGAATTGACACCTTTTCTTCTAAGAGAGGAAGAAAATTTTGGGATGCTTATACTTGGCCCTCCTATTTCCTTTAAAAGACCTTCAGAAAATATAATTATCAAAATTTTATCTCCCAAATTATCTAGTTTTAAAAGGATTCATGGAGATCTTATTTTTAAATATCCATAAAATTGCAAAAACTAATAAACTTAAAAATAGAATGTTCTTGATATGAGCTACAAATAGCACAAAGTCATTTCTGTGAATATAAAAAGCTAAAAAACCTACGAAATATGCGAATAAACTAAACTTTTCTTTAGATCTAAGAAAAGATAAGTTGTACTGAAAAATTAAGAAAATAACTAATATAGAGAAAATGAGCACTCCAGAAAATCCTCCAGCCTGATAAATCTCTCCCCAAATCGTTCCACCTAAACCATAAGAAAAACCAGGATTAGCATGGGCTTCGATTACAGTTGAGAACCTTGAGCCTTCTTCCGAAACTCCAAATAAAGTATCAATAAAAGGGAGGGATCCCAACAAAGTTGTTATAAAAGAGTACTCTTTACTTAAATCCATAGAAGAAGTAATAGATAAATTACTAGCTGCCTGTCCAAATTCTGCAGAAAAGAATGCATAAATAAAGAATTCTATATAACTACCAAACCTAGGGTCTTGTTCAATGATATTTGCAATAGTATATAAATCACCTGCTTTAAGTCCTATGTAACTAAATTTATAGGCTACAAAAAAAACAAATGTAGAAATTACAAAAATTATTGGTTTGTAAATCTGTATAGTAAATATTTTAGAATTATAGTAAAAAACAAAGAAACTAAAGACTATGGTTATAACTATAGCTGCTCTATACCCAACTAAAAGATAAAAGAGCAAAGGAATAAAAGCTACTAATGCATATTTATATCTTTTACTAATCATAAAAAATAAAAAAGCCATAGCTGCTGGGTAATAAGTAATGAAGAAATAAGGCAAACCACTTGCAGATAAGAATTCTCTTTTTTCAGATAAAAGAAATTGACCAGCATTTATAATCGCATAAAGAGTAGCCAAGTAAGAAGATATTGTTAAAACAATAAAGAAATTAAAGTCATCCTTTTCTTTCTCTATTTTATAACTCTTTTCTTCTTTATCTTGTAATAGTAAATCATTTATAAAAGTAAAGATTATTAATATAGCTAGAATAATTAATACAATTATTTTTGATTCTTCTGATGCACTAAAACTATATGGAGGCACCCAAATAGTCCCATAAATTATCTGCCAATTATAGAGAATTGTAGAGCCTAAAAATAAAAGTAAGAAATCTATTTTATTTCTGAAAAAAAAATACAAAACTATTAAAAATGTAAAAGCCTGTAGAAACATTTATTTTTTGTGCCTTTGATTATATAAGAACTGAAGGGCAGCAAAATCATCTTCATTCTCAATTTTTCTTGAGGAATTTTTATCTATAATCAAATGAGATACTTTATCTGCATGTAGTTTCCTATTTCTCTTATACCAGGACATTTTTACACTATGTATTCCTCCTATTTCTTGATAAACCTGATCCCTCTCAAGTCTTAATTGATTATTATGAGAGAGAGGTAAAAGTCCACTACCTTCATGTTTATAAAGGTTTAAGTCGGTAGGTAAAACGCTCATAGAAGAATTAGTATCAAAGATTTCCATAATATCAACTGTGTTTTCAATATTTCTTAATTCCATAAAAGGATATTCATAATTGAGTACGGTTAAATACTTAATTTTAGATATAAGTTCTGGGTATGATTCAATAATATTGTTTATGGTTAATTCAATGGGAGAGTTTATATTAGAAATTGCGTCGTCTCTTAAATGACATTGATGCCCTTTATTCATTACGTATTCCATAACTTTATGATCATTGGTGCTAACAAGAAACTTTTTAATTCTTTTTGAAGAGCTCAACTTAGATAAAAGAATATCAATTAAGGAGGAATCAGAAAATTGCCTGATAGAGAGATTCTTTTCTACTTTGGCTGAAGATCTGATGGGCACAATACATAAGATATTTTTTTCTTTAGATTCATTAGATGATGCTGAAAGAATTTTAGATCTGGTTGATAAAATTCTATCTTCATCACCTGTCAAATTTTCTCCATGCTTCCTATAAAAAAATAAAGGAAGATTAATGTTTGATACTTTGTAAGAACTCGCTATTTTTGTCCAAATCTCAAACCCATCTTGGCAATCATATTCTTCTGAATACATGCCTACCTCTAAGAGGGTACTCTTCTTAAACAAAGTACAAGCTCCATGTGCTGGTTGATCGAAGACTTCAACATCTTCATCAAAATTATGTCTCCTTTCCTGCCCAATCACATTGTTCTTTTCATCAACTAGAAAATAATCTGGAAATACCAAAGCTATTTCATCATCTTCTAACATTCTTTTAATTAGCATATGAAGAGCGTTTGGGTCTAAAAAATCATCCGCATCAAGTCTCATAACATACTGACCTCTAGATTCTTGAATAGCGACATTATTTGTCCTATTTAATCCTAGATTTTCTTGATAAATTATTCTAACTTTCGGGTGAGTCTTATATTCATTTATTATTTCTCTAGAATTATCGGTAGATCCATCATCAATAATAATCAACTCAAAATCATTAAAATTTTGAGAAAGAACTGAGTCAATCGCTTTTCGAACATAAGAGCCATAGTTAAAACAGGTAATATAAACTGTTATAAGTGGACCGGAAGTTATAGATTTCCAATCTACTTCTAAATTAAATCGAGTGGGTATAGATCTTTGGTTAACATTTAAATTTATTTTTTGCTGTTTAGGGAATTTTTTAAAGTAAGAGAAAATATCTCTTATATTGTAAGTGTATTTTTTACCTTCCTTATCAAAAAAATTAATAAGATTAGATAAGACTTCAAAATCTTCTTCAGTATCAAGGGTTAGTCTGATCTTTTCAAAGCTTTCTTCAGTTTCTAAAGAGGAATACCTAAAATGCTCCTTTATAGCTTCAAAATAATTAGTTAGATATTCTGTCCCTGAAGTGTCAAAAAAGTGATTATTTATAAAAAACAATAAATCTCTACTAAAAACTTCTACTTCTGTTCCACTAGGTAAATTTTTAGCATCAGTATAATCAGAATTAGTTGTAAGAAATTGCTGAACAGTTTTATCTAGATACTCTGGATCTATCAAAATATCATCTCCTGTAATCCTTAAAATGATGTCAAATTCTGGATTATCTTCTAAAGCTAACATCATTCTTGATAATACGTTCTCCTCAGGCCCTCTATAAACTTGATAACCCTTTTTTTCTATAAGATTGGCCAGCTCATCATCTGAATTAGAAATAGAGGTACAAACAACAATTTTGTCTAAAAAAGATTTTTCTTTTGAAACTTCAAGCCTTTTAAGTAAGTGAAGTATAGATTCTTCACCTCCAATTTCTTTCAATGCTTTATTCGGCAATCTAGAGGAGTTTGTTCTAACAACTATTAAAGCTAATATTTTACGAGGGAAATCTAGTTTAGATATTTGTTCTTCAAAAAAGACATCTTTTAATAAAGTTTTTCCGATTATTTCTTTTCCATAAAGTGAAGGGAAAGTCTCTTCCGTCCTTTTCATTACAATATCATTAATAGTAATTAATGAATTCTTATTTATATCCTTAGCCCAAACATAAGCCTTTTTAGTAGAATTTCGATAAGCCATCTCTGAATTGGTAAAGAAGCTATCTGAATCTCTATAAGCTTTTTTTATTTTCTTTGAAGAAGAAATAAATTCCTTAAATTCCTTTGGCTCAAAGGAAGAGTAATAATCTATACCTTTTTTATCTCTGTTATGGGTTATATGCTTCTCTATATAAGAAATGCCCTGAGAAATTAGAGATAAAGGTATTGTTGTTGCTAAAGAATCCTCACCATCAATATGGTCCATATAACCATAACTAACTTTATTTTCAAAAAGAGATTTAAATAAAGATAGTTTATCTAAATTAGAATCTTTTACCGGAGTGGGATAAGCTTGAAAACCATGCATTAAAATTATTTCCTTAAAATCTCCTTCTTCAAATAAAGGGTTAAGACAATCAATGAGTTCAGGAATTGTGCTCCCTCCTGCAGAAATAAAGATCTTTCCTTTAAAATCTAAGATTGAATTAAGTAAAGAAATATTTCCTAAATCAGATGAATGAATTTTAATGCCATCAACTGAGTTCTCTTGTGCTATCTTCAGAGAACCTAAACCAAAAACATCAGTATAGACTTCTATTCTCTCTCTATCTATGCTTTCAAATATAAACTTCCAATCCTTTTTACTGAAGGCTTGATTTTTAAAGTGTTCATATCTTGAGTGTTTTCTGACTAATAGCTCTTCTGCATTATAGATTTGAAATTTTATAGCATCTGCTTTAGCTTTCCTTGCACTATTAAATAGAGCAATAGCCTCATCTACCTTTCCTTGATGAGCGTTTGCTATCTCAGCTATTATAGTTAATGGATTTTTTTTCATAAAATATCTAATTCTGAACTTAATATTCTATCAAGTTCAGTATTATTGGGAGCATAATAAGCCAAACCAGCTTCTATGTATTTAGAGAAATAATCTAAACCTCTCTTATCAACAATAATTGTGGGTTTATTTAAAAAAATTGCTTCATAAATAGAAGAAGAGAAGAAAGTTATATGCACATCACAATGTGCCATAAGGAAAGGTAATGGGGTTTTACTAGTACAAATAATGATATTTTCATAACTCTTGAAGGATGATTCAATTTTTTTTACAAAATCCTCACCTTCCTGTCTTGGATGGAGTTTTAAAATCCAGTTTACAGTCATAGAAGAATTTAAAATAAAGTCATTAATGTAACTTGAATCAAATACTACTGAAGGTTGTAAAGTAATCAGAATATTCTTTTTATTATTAAAAATACTTTCTGAGATGGGATAGTTTTCTATTGAAGTTGATTCTTTCTTATAAATTTCAACCCATCCATGCCCTATAACTTTAGTCTTATGTTTTAGAGTTTGGCTTTGCCAAGAGTTAATAAATGAAGCTGAACTATCGTCCCAGCATAAAAAAATATTAGGTAAGAACTCAGAACCCTGATTTGGAATCGAGGTCCAATTTCCAAAAGCTGGATTATTCTCTGATTGACCACCATGCTGTACGCAAAGATTTAATATTTGATTTTTATGTGCAGCCAAACCAGCAGCCAAACCAAAATTATCATAATACATAGCTTGGTAAATAGAATTTATCTTATACTTCTTTAAAAGATAACCTATAAATTTAGATAAGAAGTGGACATACATAATCCTTATTAGAATTCTTTTAGCAGAGATTACAGGAGAAGTAGTAATTCCATCTATTAATTGTAAAGAGTTTAAGTATTTAACTCTTTTAGGTCTTAAAAAACTGACTAATAATCCTGTTATAAAACTTAATGCTCTAATGAAACTTATTAAATTGAAAAAGTTTTTTAGATAAGACTTATTGTTTCTTTCATAAAAAGAAAAATCGTATAAATCTAGAATTATAGGATTACTAGCTTCTCTTATATTCTTTTCAAGAACTCTGTCGTAATTCTTATGATCAATATTGATGGAATAATTTTTATGAGTTATAAATAACTGGCTATCAAAGCCACTAAATTTGACCTTTTTTAGCTTGTTGTCAAATTTCTTCCTTTTTTCTGAACTTGAGACCTGTTTTTGATTATTCTTTATCAAAGAAAAGGCAATCTGTAATCTAATCACTGGCCAATAATCTATTCCAAAGAAAGTTAAATATTTCTTATTGATTTTGGCTTCTATAAGCTTTACATAATCTGTTATTTTTTGATTAGTATTGAATGCTTCCAATTTATTCAAAATCTTCCTTGGAAATAACTTCAAGTTTCTGTAAATTTCTTTTAGCCTTCAAACCTAATAAATCATAAATAGACTTAACTGGTATACCTTTTTGAGGCCTCAAGAAAATGAAATCTTCTAATTGAACCTTCTCTCCTTGTTTTATATCTCTCATTGGGTAAGCAGCCCTTCTAAAGGAATTTATATGGTCAGAATCAACTTCAGAGCGAGTTGGTTTTTTCTCCTTCTTTCCAAGAGATTTTAGCAAGAAAGGTATTCTCTCTTTTAAATCAAGAACATCTTCTTTAGTTAATGAAACTTTATGATCTCTGAATTCTTTATTTTCTCTAGAATCAGTAAAATGAAATTCGATAATTCTAGCTCCTAAAACTATAGAATAATCAATAGAAATAGGGTTAGTGGAGTGGCAAGAAAAACCTATAGTATAGTTAAAATTTTCTTTTAATTGATTTAAGACATTTAGATTTAATTCATCCTCTGGAGTTGGGTAAGAGCTTGTACACTGCATGATACAAATCATATGTTCTTCTTTGTATATTGGGTTACATTTACATATAAAATCTACAGTCTCTTTAATTTCATTTAAATTTGATAGACCAGTCGAGAGGATAATAGGTTTTCCCTTCTTGCAATGACTCTCAATTAATGGAAAAGCTGTCAAATCTCCTGAGCCTATTTTATAAAAAGACAAATGTTCATCGAATTTGTTTAATTGGTCCTCATTCCATATAGAAGCACTAAAATCAATTCTATTCTTCTTGCAAATATTAGCTAATTCGGAATATTGTTCAGTACTCAGAGTAAATTTATCAAAGTGCTCCTTCCTTTCTAAATCTACTTTTTTATTAACTAAAGTTTCCCCAGAGTAAATTTGAAACTTAACAGAATCAACTTTTGACTCTATTGCTAATGAAAGGAGATCTACGGCGTAATTAAAATCTCCTTCATGATTCCCTCCTATCTCAGCTATGAGCTTTACTTTATCTTTACTGAACAATATCAATCTCCACTCTTAGTCATTTCTGGGGTTAGGTAAAAAGAATAATTCTTATCTAGAATCGGTACTCCATTTATTAAAGGATAAGCTAATTTAGAAGAAGATGAATATAAGAATGTACCCCTTTTCTCTAATTTACTTTTTGATTCAGGACAAACAAACTCTATTGGGTAAGAATTACTTCTGACATTTGAAATATCCTTTTTAATAATATAACAAGAGGTCCTGTTTAATGGATTTGCTGAGTTATTCATTAAGAATGATTTTTCTACTAGAATATCTTTTCTAGTTAATAAAAAATTATCTAGACCTCTAAAATAATCATTTCTAATCATTTTTAATTTTTGAGTAAGATTTCCTTTTTCAAAAGAAGGTTCAAATAAAACTATGTAACCTTTTGAAACCCTAATCATTTCGCTTAAAGCGTCTTTAAAAATTAGAGGCATTTGCTCTAAGGCATGCCTTGAATAAACTAAATCAAAACAAGAGTCCTCAAAAGGAAGGCTTTTTGCATTTGATTTTGATAATCTTGGTTGAATCTTATGCCTCTTATTAAATTCGGACAAGCCATGCAACATCCTATTTACTGAGAGATCAATACCATATAATTCATCTAAATCAGGTTTAGCGTTAAAAATACTTTCTAAAGTCGTTAATTCACCTACACCAACTTCCAGCAAACTCTTAAAGTTTATTTTAGAAAGAACCTCATTACACTCTGCTCTAATTTCTTGCATGTTATCTATACTTGATAGATAAGAAATTTCTCCGTTGGAGATACAATATCTAAATTTATCAGAGTAATAGTTATCTTCTATGTAGTCACCAGCGATAAGATCATACTGATTCTCGACTCCTTTAGACTCTCTCCTATTTGCTCTAATCCAGTTATAAGGTATGAGGATTAAGCTTGATATCAGATAAAAGTACTTCTCTCTTTTCCAAGTGCCTCTCTTAATTAAACATAAATCTAAAAGTAGATTTACTAAGAAATTAAAATATGTAGTTGATTTCTTCATACTAGATAGTTTTCTAGAAAGCTTATTTTTTAATGAAATCTAGTATAAAACTTTCCATTTCTTGATGCATGTCTATAGGTTGTACCTTTTGACAAATATATAAAATTAAAATGATTATAAATGGAAAGAATAATATCTCTAATAAATAAAAATTTTCCAAGCCTACAATATTTAAAATATCTCTATAAAGCAGACTAAATATCAATATAAATAAGTTCCGTAGAAAAGTATCTTTTATTAGTTTTATAAAAAAATGAAATTTAATACGAAGTGCTACAAATAAATAAATTGTTGAAGAAACGAATAAAAGCAGGTTAGAGATAATTATTGCATATATATAACCTTCAATACCAAAATGAGGGGCAAAAAATATAAAAAGTAAAATTAAGCAAATTAAATAAAAGGACAATATTATATTCAGGAAATTCATATCTAAATGGGCTTTAATTATTTCCACATTAACTTTAAAGAAAGGCCTAAGAAGAAACAAAAATGAAATTGGCTTTAATAAATCAATCATCAATTTCCATTCATCTCCAAATAAAAAAAGAGTAATAGGTGTGCTTAAAAAGTAAAAAAAGCAAAACAAAGGAAAGAAAATAAGTAAAAGACCTACGTATGAGTCAAGAATCCGATTATTAATTATAAAGAAATCTTTGTCTTTTGCTGTGGCAGAAAATAAAACTGGCCCTAAAGATCCTGAAATAAATCTTTCTAAACTTCTTCTAATAGCTCCAGTCCTTGTATAAATTCCTAAAATCACTTCGCCATAAGCTGGACCGATAAATATCCTGTCAGATTCTCTTCCAAAGTGATTTAACAGTCTTATATAAAAGATAGATATAGTAAATTTAAAAACTGATTTTATTACTCCAAGACTAAATATTAATTTAGGAATCCATCTTTCTTTGAGAGTAAGAATAATAGAGTAAATAATTGCTTGACTAAGACTAAGAAAAATAAGAGAAACCAAGCCATACCCATAAAGTGCTAAATAAATTGCACCTATACTAGAAATTAATTTAGAAATAAAACTAGCCTTTGCAATTGAAAGAAAATCTCCTCTTCTTCTCATTAAAGCGGAGGTAATTATAGTAATTAGTTGAAAGAAGATAATTGTTGAAAGGATAGGTATTACTTGATTTAGAACATCTTTCTGAAAGTAGTCTGAAACTATTGGAGTAAAAATTAGAATAAAAACATAAATACAAGAACCTATTAAGAAGTTAAACCAAAAAAGAGAGGATAAGAACTCTTCATTTATCTTACTGGATCTTACCACCGCATCCCCTATACCAAACTCAATAAATATTTGACTTAATCCTACTACCACAAAAGCCATAGCTAAAATTCCAAATGGTTCTGGTCCTAGTATTCTAGCTAATAATATTGGGACAACTAAAGAATATATAAACTTAATGACATTATTGAGAGTTGACCACTTTAATGCTTGTGAGAAATTAAAAGACACTCTTAATACACCAAATTTTATATTTCATACTATTTATATAATATCAGAGAGAGACAAAACAAAACTTAATAGGTTTTAGTTAGAATTCTTTTAAAGTAGATTCAAGGGCTCTAAAATCATCTATTCTTTTCTCTTCAGATGAAAAAACATTGCTTGATCCTATTCCAATAAAATTTACCTCAGCTTTCTTTGCTGCTAATTGATCCTGCATTGAATCTCCAATAAAAACTACCTCGTTTCTTTTAATAATTCTATTCTTATGGAGAATAGTCTTTATATGTTCAAACTTTTTTCTTGGTGATCCATTTATTGATAAAAAATAACTTGATAGGTTTTTAGCCTTTAAAATATCTAAAAGCTCTTCTTGTGGAGTTGCAGATGATATGTGTAATTCATAATTCCTAGAATTTTTTTTAAGAAAATCAAGAGCTCCTTTTATGAAAGGTGCATCAATTACATGTTGTTTTACTAATTTTGAAAAATTTTTTGAGAGTTCCTTTATTCTTACTTCTGAGTGATCTTGAGACAAAATTTCTTTCTGAATGAACCTAAGCTTTTCTTCTCTTGAAATTCCAAGATTCTGTGTATGGTGGTTTGATACCCTTTTTACTATTTCCTTTCCATAAGGTTTATATAAATTCTCAAATGCAATTTTTTTCGCTTCAAGTGAATCACATATAGTTCCATCAAAATCAAAGATAATTAATTTAATTGACACTAATTCTTATTTCTTAATAGGCTTATTGACTAATTTTTCTTTTTTTTCTTTCTCTAAAGATTCATAAATATCATAAGCAGCTTCTAGTAAGCCTTGACCTAAGTCAAAATAAGACTCTAATTGAACTTGTCTAGCTGAATTTGGTCTAAAAGAATATGGAGTTAGAGAATAATGTGCATCATAATGATCTTCTTTAGAATATCTTATCTTAACCTCTCCTCCTAAAATCTCATTTATTGTAGAAAGTATATGGCTTACCTTCATTGTTTCATTCCCTTTTATCAAAATATACTCATTCTCAAACTCCGAATCTAATATTTTTACTGCTGCCTTAGCTGCATCCATGACATGAATATAATCTCTAATTTCCTTACCTGTTCCTTTTCGGTTTATTTGATTATTCACTAAGGCTTCTTCAATAGCATTACGGATAAAATTAAAATTATTTGCTCTTGGCCCATATAAAGATCCAAATCTTAGTATAGAGAAATTAAGTTGGAATTCTTCTAGATAATTTTTAATTAGCATTTCGCATGCTTGTTTAGAAGAACGATAAAATGAGCCTAATTCACTGTAAACATACATAGAACTAGCAAAAACAAACCTATTTACTCTATTACTCTTAGAAGCTTCTAAAAGATTTAAAGTACCAAAAATATTATCTTTATATGTTAGTTCTGGGTTTTTTCTTGCTAGACCTATATCAGACACTCCTGCAAAATGAAAAACATTATCGGCTCCTTTAATAGTTTTATTTACAAGCTCTTTATCATGTAAATCTCCTATAACCATATCTTGGTTCTTAGTGATATATTGGGACTTTTCTAAATCATAAATTATAACTTTATGTCCGTTTCTGGATAACTCATCTGCTACATGACTTCCTAAGAAACCTGAACCTCCAAAAACTACCGATACAATCTTATTTTTCATTCTTTTAATCCATAAATTAGATTCTTAACTGACTCAATCTCCATAGCTTCTCTGATTTCAGAAGAGTAAGCTCCTACATGGGGGGTGCAGATTACATTATCGAATTCTAATAGTTTACCTGATTTTGGGTAAGGCTCTTCTTTAAAGACATCTAATCCAACCCCAGAGATGGTATTATTTTCTAGAGCGCTTACTAAAGCTTCCTCATTAATAACTTCTCCTCTAGATGTATTTACAATAATAGGCTTTTGTTTCATTAGTCTAAATTTACTTTCATCTAGTAAGTCTAAATTACTTTCAGAAGAGTTTAAATTTATTGATATAAAGTTAGATTCAGCTAACAAATTCTCTAAAGAATCATACTTCACATTGAATTTTTCTGCGAACTCTTTGTCTTCAACTAGATCGTATGCAATGTAATCCAAATTCATTCCTTGAGTAATCTCAACTATCCTCTTGCCTATTTGTCCTAAACCTATAATCCCTAAATTCTTACCAGAAAAAAGAGAGCCCATTTTCTTTTTCCAAATACCTTCTTTTAATGAATTATTCATTTCTACAATCCTTCGTGAGAGATTCAGAAATAAGGAAAGTGTAAGCTCAGCAACTGAAGAGGCTGGTGAAGTATTGCATTTAGTAACTTTAATATTTTTTATCTGGGCTGAAACTAAATCTATATTATCCACTCCAACACCTAACCTAGATAAGATTCTAAGTTTATCTAGAGAAGCAAAGACTTCTTGATTATAAACTTCAGTACCTGCTATTACTCCATCACAATCAGAAATATAGGAAATTAATTCTTCTTGGCTTAACTTTCTACCAGTTGGATTTCTTTCAAAATCTATATTATTTTCAATTAATAAATCTATAGGTTTTGAAGAGCATTCAGCAAAAGATGAAGTAGTTATGAAAATTCTTTTTCTATCAGGCATATTTAACTAAAAGTATTATTTTAGATTTAAACTAAAGAATCAATCATCTTCTTTAATCCTTTATCTAAAGATGTATGATGCCATTTTCCTAGAATTTTATTCATTAGATCTATATTAGCTGTTATTCCAAATAAATCTCCTGGGGTAGATTCTCCAAAAGAAACTTCTTTATTTATTTCTAAAATCTGAGATATCTTTTGTAAGAGGCTATCTACTGTAGTTTTTTTTCCTGTTCCTATATTTATTTTTTTATTAAAAGACGCTTTATTATTGATTGCTCTTATAAAACTTTCCACTACGTCATCAATAAAAATAAAATCTCTAAATCTTTTACCACTACCTTTAACCAGAACTTTGTCATGATGAAGATATTGGGCAAGATAAATACTTAACATGCCTTGCTTAAGATTAATCATATTTTGTCCCGGGCCATATATGTTAAATAGCCTTAGTGAGGTAGTGTTAATGCCAAAATCCTTGTAGATGTCCATATAATATTCACTTGCTAACTTACCTACTGCATAAAAGGACTTTGGCTTGGTTTTATTGGTTTCTTTTACTCTAGTTTTATTTAACTCGCCATAAATAGACATAGAGCTAGCATAAAGAAATCTTTCACAATTACTTTTTCTGCATAAATCTAATAGTAATAAAGTAGATTCCGTGTTGGCTTGTATATCATTTATTGGATTATCAAAACTAATTTCCCCGGAAGATTGACCTGCTATATGTAATATTGCATCTAAATTGACTCCCCTCAATTGCTTATAGATTTCTGGATCAGCACAATTTCCTATAATTGAATTTACGCCTTCTGGGATATTTTCTAAATACCCTGTACTTAAGTTGTCGATCGAGATTACATTATGGCCTTGCTCTACTAAACGTTTACTAATTGATGAACCAACAAATCCTGCTGAGCCAGTTACAAGATAATTTGCCATAATTTAATCTATATACGTACTAAGTAAAATATCATCACTCATGAGTGATTCAACTTTCTCAAGATCTTCTTTTGTGTCAACACTATATATGTTTTCATTTATCTCGATACAATCTACAGACTCTCCGTGTTCAAGGATCCTCAACATATCAACAGATTCTACTTCTTCAAGAGGGGTGGGCTTCATGCTATTAAACTTAAATAAATAATCTCTTTTAAAAGGTATAACACATACTTGTTTAAACCAATCAGCTTTTCCACTAAATTTCTTTACTGAAGGTATTGGTTCTCTTGAAAAATATAGTGCCTTTTTTTGTATGTCTAAAACAACTTTAACTTCATTAGGATCTAGAAATTCCTCTTTGTTCTTTATCTTCACAACTAAGTTAACTACGTTAGCTTGTCTCTCTATTATTCCTTTTAAAGAAGAATCAATCATACCTGGTGTCACCATTGGTTCGTCACCTTGTATCATTAAAATAATATCAAATTTAGTATTTGTTTCCTTTTCTATTCTTTCAACTGCTTCTGCAGTACGGTCTGTGCATCTCTCATGTTTATCAGAGGTCATGACAGCTTTTCCGCCTATTGATTCAACATAATCAAAGATTTGTTTGTCACATGTAGCTACATATACTAAATCTGTAGTGTTTGCTAGACACGACCTTTTATAGACATGTCCTATCATTGGAATTCCTAAAATATTTTTAAGAGGTTTACCTGGAAACCTAGAGGAGCCCATTCTTGCTGGAATTATCGTTAAAGTTTTAATAATTTTATCTCTCTTTAAATTCTCTTAGTGCCTTTTCAAATAATTTTATATCTAAACTATATCCTATAAAATTAGTACCTGAGTTAAGCGCCTTCTTTAATTCTTTTATATCTGCCTCAATAATATGCTGACCACCAGAAACATTCATCTCCTTTGCTTTCTTATTTATATAATTGATTTTTCTTTTCACTCTAGGGTGATTAATTTCTCCAGGTAACCCCATAGAAGCAGAAAGATCATTTGGCCCTATAAGATATCCATCTATACCTTTAATTGAAAATATTTCTTCTAAATTATCTACAGCATCAATATGTTCTATTTGAATAATAATCACTGCTTGAGATTTAAGCTTAGTAAGGTAGCCTTGTAAGCCTTCACCATAATCTTGTGCTCTGGCAAGACCTACGCTCCTGCTTCCTTTGGGTGGATAATATATACTGTTTATTGCTTTTTTAACGTCTTTTGCATTTTTTATCATAGGAATAATAATTCCCATTGCACCTGCATCCATTACCCTTTTTATTTGATCAGAATCATTAGAAGTTAGTCTAACCATTGGAAAAACTCCTGATAGATCTATGATCCTTATGATGTTTTGTAGTGAACTTATACTTATAGCACTATGCTCTAAATCAACTGCCAGCCAATCAAACTTACTTTTTGCCATCATCTCTACTATTATTGGATCAGGGATGGTTATCCATGAGCCTATAGCTGTTTTTCTATCTTTAAGTCTCTTTTTTATATTTTTCATAAAATTACTTCTTCTTTATTAAGAATTTTAGATAATCAACATATAGAAAATCTTTATTCTTGTCTTTAAAACTTTCTCTAAAACAATCAATAAACCAGTGATATTGGTAATTTTTGATTTTTGTATACTCAATTACTTCCCACCTATTCTTATCAAGAAATATTTTTTCATAATCCTCTATAAGATATCTATTTACCTCAGGATATGGATTACCATCTAATATTTTCTCTCCTGTATATCTGTTGATTTTATTGTTTATCTTTAGGTAATCATAAAAAAAATTAAAAGAAACCTCCTCATTAAATATATTTTGAATATGTGGAACGCCTGAAAACTTCTTTCTATGCGTTGCATAAGGAGAATTAAAAGCAGCAAATTCAGTATAAAGATGACCTCCTTTGGCTAAACTTTCATAACATTTATCTAATACAGCTTTGGGATCATCAAAATGTTCAAATGCACTAAACGAGGTAATTAGGTCAAAGTCTTTTATCCCTAAAGGATCCTTTACTAAGTCTAAGGTTCTAAAATCTATAAAACTAAAAACATCTTCATCTAAATCTTCTTGATGAGGTATAAAATCCTTATCGGAAAAATCTAATCCTACTGCCCTCGAAAAGCCTAACTCTTTACATAAAAAAAGAGAATCTCCATGTCCGGCTCCAAAGTCAGCAACCTTCTTACCCTTCAGTCCTATCTTTTTTTCTTTTAGGTAATTAAATCTTTGTCTGGAGGAGGTCAATAAGCTCTCAAATTTATAATTATTCTTCAAATCAATAGTTTCAAATTCATTATGTAACTCTTTTAATAAATCTAAGTTTGAACTTATTTCTCCATGATGAGCATCAATTAATTTTAAAACCTTATTTTTTAATCTTCTACTATAGAAAAATTTATGTCTAATACTTAATAAGTTTCTTAAACTATCAATTAAAGAGGAAGAAAATATTTTTGTTAGTAAAAATTTAATTTTTTGTCTTTTACTGCTTGCTTTTTTCATGTTTGATGCTTCAAAAAATTTAGAGATCTTTCTACATGTTGTTTCCAAGTATGACTTGAAACAATCTGGTTTCTTGCTTGATTCCCTAAATTCCTTGCTAAAGTGGTATCTTGCAACAACCTTAGGATTTCATTGGCAAATTTATCTTCATCACTTTCGTCTACAAGTAAACCAGATATATTATGTTTAATTGCAAAATTTACTTCGCCAACATTTGTAGCAATCACTGCTTTGCCCATTGCCATATACTCTAAATGCTTAATCGAACAATTATGAGGCCAGACCCCATGAAAATTAAAGTGGGAAATTAATAAGTCACATTCTCCTAACTTTTCTGGCATCTGATCTAAGGGTATAGAATAAAAAGTATTTATACTATCATTTAATCCGTTTTCATTAATCTTACTTTCTATTTCATCATGCTTGGATTTATCGCCTATAAAAAGCCTAAATTCTACATCTTGTTTAGAATCTCGTACTTTTTTTATTATCCTCATTAGTTCATCTATATCGTTATACCACCTAAAACTTGAAGCCATACCAATTATTCCATTAGATGAAATATCCACTTTACTGGTAGGTTTAAAAAGTTTTTCATTAACTCCATTATGGTTTATTAAGATTTTTCTTCTATATTTAGGATCTACATATTTTGTAATCCACCTTCCCCTTAAATTGCTATCAGTAGATATCATAATTGTATTTTCGTACTGTTTTATTTCATTAGCTATCTTCTTTATTTTTCTTTCGTTTTCATTTAAGCCCTCAAAGCCTTGAGGTTTATTATAATTTTGCATACTTAAAGGTTTATTTACTTCTAAAATAGAAGGTGTTCCAAATGTTTTAACCACCTCTAGAGCATCACCTGCAAAATGAGAGGCCCTTATGTAAACCAGATCATAATTTTGTTCACTTAATATTCTTTTAATATCTATTTTTATTACAAATCTAAAAAATATTGATTCAAGCAAATTTATAAGCCTATTAGGAAAGATCCTTCTAAAATTCTGTATAACTTCTCTAATTAATAACTTTCTAAAATATAAATATTTAATTCTCTGATTTCCTTTGATAGTTGGTAGCTTGTCGTCGGATATAATATCTACTAAATAACCTAATTCAGATAGTCCATTTATCACTCCTGTACCAGAACTAATACTTCCACCAACTGGATTATTGGTGTAATAAAATGGATTAGAAATAATATATAAGGCTCTCAATTACTTATAGCTCGTACGTTCTAAAATAGAAGAGTATTTTTGCTCAAAAAGATTATTGTCCTCAAGGCTAATAGAGTCTTTCCATCCATTTATACCCCCTTTCCTGAAAGTTGAAGCCTTCCCAAATGACTCCTCAGCAATTTTTTTTATTTTACGTTTACTGATATCTACCTCAAGGAAACTAAACAGATTATTTAAAACCTTCAACTGTATCTCTTCTGATCCACCACCTTTAGGGCCAATCACTTCTTCAAACCTCAGGCATAAAGAGTTTGTTGTCTTTTCCCAATCTAAAATTGAATTTATCATTGCATCAACTCCTATTAGATTTCCATATTGATTGTTATAACCCTCTGCTATAGCAAAAAACCTATCCCGATCATTAGTTAATACTTTGAAAAGATATTTATGAGCATGATGTACTTCTCTCTCTTTCACGTGTCTCATCATTGATAAAATCATATCTCTAGGATCTCTTATTATTGATAGAGTGCAGTCCAACATTCCTTGATGTATTAGATCTGCTTCCTTTGAGTAAGGAACATGGCCAATTATAAAATTGCCCTTTTTTAATACTTTAAAGAGGCTCTTATATGTAGAAGAAGTTATTTTTACTGGTGCACTTACACTGACATTAATATCCTTTTTGCTACTTATTTTTAACTTTTCTTGTAATAAAGTTGCTGTCCTCCAGTTGATGCCAGCTTTTTGGTTTCTCCTGAAGAAAGGCTTTTCCATATAATATGTATTTTTATAAACTGAATGTTTATATCCTACTCTTTCTAATAGGGCTGTAAGAAAGTGTGTTCCTGAGTGAGGAACGGTATTTACAAATATACGTTTATTAATCAATTGCCTAATAATTTAGCCTTTCTGAAGAAATTTCATCATAATATTTCTGCAATACATCATATTCTTCTTTTCCTGCATAAACTATTTCCTTAATCATTAAATCTATACCTGACTTAGAATTCTTAAAATTTCCTTCTTTCATTCTTTCAAGTAAATCCGTTGTCTCTTGAGAAGAGGAAGTACAATAAGCAGCATTATATTTTTCATATAATGTTTTATTTGAACTTAAAAACTTTGGATAGATGACAGGCTTTGATTGTAACATTGCCTCTATTCCGATAGATCCTCCTATTACTATAACTACATCTGACCAGTCTACTAGGGAAGGTGAATGGACTTCATTGCCTACCCAAGAAATCAAACTACTACCTAATTCTTTAGAAGCTTTATTTTGGTTATAAAAAGACTTTCCTTCTCTAGTTGCATCCTTAACTACAAGTGAAATTTCTTTCAAATTTGAAATTTCTTTCAAAAAATTTAAGACTCCGACATTGTCTATGTTGTACTCTTTTTGAAATTGCATAAAAACTACATTTAATTTGCTATTAGGTTTAATCTCCGGTTCATACTTAGGGCAAGACTCTAGGTTTTTCCTTGCCCAATCTGGATAGAATCTTAAACTTCCCCAGGCTTGTGCCTTTACAGCATCGAATCCCCACTTGACCCAGCCGTCTCTTCTTAATGGATTCTGGAAAATATAGTAATCAAATAACCTTGTACTAGATTGATCTACTAATTTACCTCTAGATAAGGTCGCTCTATATCCTTCTGTAACGTCACTATTTACAAAAATATTACATCCATGAGGTAAAGCAAAGGTTGTTATTCCTAAAGCTTTTGCCGCTATGAAATATTTTTCAATTTTATCTCCCCTAGCATATGGAGTTGACCACTCAAAAATACAAGCATGATAATCTTCATCTCTTAAAAAATTAATTTCTTTATTTAATTTAAAAAAGAATTTTCTATATATCTTACCTATAAGATTAGACGGATCTCTCTTAAAAGAATATAGCTTTCTTAAAAACCTAGACCACATAGATTTTGCTATAAAGTGTTTCTCAAAATCTTCGTCTATGTCATATATTAATTTTATCTTAGAAGTTTTATTTATTAATTTGTATCTATAGTCTTCTTCTATCTTGAGTTTAGTCGTGATTAAAATAGTAGGTAAATCTCCTTCCTTAATGCATTTCCATATCAAAGGAGCGAAATGATCTAAATCATTATAGGCTCTAACAAAAAAAATAAATTTCTTCATAAGATCTATATTTTATGGGTAGAAAATGGAAGGTAAGATTTCAAATCAAATATCACATTATCTCTATTTAAATCAAGAGATAAGAATGAATCATGCTTAACAGCGCAAAGAATTCCTTCATAGTCTTTCCACTCTAATTCGTCTTCTTTGGTGAAAATCTCTATCTGATATTCATTTTTAACCAAGTCAGGATCTGCATGAGGATCAAATATATCAACGTTACAACCAAGATTTTCAAGTTCACGATACAAATCTATAACTTTAGAGTTCCTTATGTCAGAACAATTTTCCTTAAAGGTTATTCCTAAAATTAATTGCTTTTTCTCTTTTATTAGACAACCTTCATCTATAAGAATCTTATGAAATTTTTTTGCAATAAATTTAGACATTGAGTCATTAATTCTTCTACCTGCATTTATAACTTCTGGGTTATATCCAACTTCTTTTGCTTTATAGGTCAAATAGTATGGATCAACCCCTATACAATGCCCACCTACTAGTCCGGGAGAAAAATTTAAGAAGTTCCATTTAGTAGATGCAGCCTCTAACACCTCTGTCGTATTTATATCTAGGTTGTCGAATAACATAGACAATTCATTTACAAAAGCAATATTTACATCTCTTTGAGCATTCTCAATTACTTTAGCTGCTTCAGCAACTTTAATGCTCTTAACTTCAAATATACCTGCCTCTATTATCTCTCCATATAAATAAGATAGTAAATCTAGAGTTTTTTGATTGGAACCAGAAACTAACTTAATTACTTTGGTAATATGGTGTTTTTTATCTCCAGGATTAATCCTTTCCGGAGAATAGCCCATGAAAAAATCTTTATTAAATTTAAGGCCACTATATTTTTCTAGACGTCTTGCACATATATCTTCTGTAACCCCAGGATAAACGGTAGATTCTAGAACAACTACATTTCCCTTTTTTAAGTTTTCACCTACTATTTCTATAGCATTGAAAAGAGGATTTAAATCTGGAATGTTGTCTTCATCTACCGGAGTGGGGACAGTTATTATATAAACGTCTACTGCTCTTAAACTTTCAGAGTTACAACTAATATCTAATTTTTTTTGTTGTGATAATAATTTCAACTCTTCCTCGCCTACCTCTCCACTTAAATCTTTAAAAGATTCTAAGTCATTTATTCTTTGTTGATTTATGTCGTAACCTAAAGTTTTAAACTTTTTTGCTAACTCAACATATAGAGGGAGACCAACATAACCAAGGCCAATAACCGCTAAACTAATATCAGAATATTTATTCTCCATAGTAAGCCCTATACCAAGAGATAAAATTAGATATGCCTTGCTTAATTGAAGTACTAGGCTGGTAGTCAAAGTTTTGCACCAAAGCTTCTACATCGGCAAAAGTCTTTGCAACATCTCCTGGTTGCATAGGTAGTAAATTCATTCTAATCTTTTTACCCGTTTCATTTTCAATTGCTTTTATAAAATCCAGTAAGTTAACTGGATTACTATTACCTATATTGTATATTCTGTATGGTGCTGAAGATTTAGAAGGGTTAGGGTTGTTTGGATCCCAATTACTATCAGGAGATGCGGGTTCGTCTATTACCTTTTTAACTCCTTCAATTACATCATCTACATATGTAAAATCTCTAATCATATTTCCTTGATTGTATACCTCTATTTCAGTTTCCTCGAAAGCTGCCTTAGTAAATTTGAATAAAGCCATATCTGGCCTCCCCCAAGGCCCATATACAGTAAAAAATCTTAAACCTGTAGTCTGGATTCCAAATAAATGTGAATAAGTATGAGCCATAAGTTCATTACTTTTTTTAGAGGCAGCATAAAGGCTAATAGGATGATCAACATTATCATTTGTCGAAAAAGGAAATTTCTCATTTAGTCCGTATACTGAAGAGCTTGAGGCATAAGTTAAGTTATTAATTGAATATTTTTTGCAATTCTCAAGAATATTCAAAAAACCAATTATGTTAGAGTTGATATAAGCCTGAGGATCTTCCAAAGAGTATCTAACTCCTGCCTGTGCAGCTAGATTACAAACAGCATCTAATTCATTTACTTTAAAAATCTTCTCTAAGTGATCTTTATCTTCTAAATTGATCTTTATAAATTTAAAATTTTTAAAAATTGATGAGAGTTGAAAAGATTGATTTGCTTCTTCTTCAGCAGCCCTTAGGTCAAGATCAAGCCCTAAATCCTTTAACCTTCCTAATTTGAGATTAACATCATAATACGGGTTAAGTGAGTCAAGACCAATAACTTCATCACCCCTCTCTAGAAGAGCCTTAGTTAAATGGTAACCAATAAACCCTGCAGCTCCTGTTACTAATATTCGCATTAAAATTTTTTCTATTATTTAGTAGAATTTAGTCTAAAGTAGAAAAGATGGTTATTTCAAGAGATTCCTTCTTTTATTTAAATCTAAAATTAATATAGCAAAAAAAGTTAAAACGAGACCCATAAGTGTGATGGAAATAACCATTTTTGACCTTATAGGATATGACTTCATTTCTGGCAGAGATGGACTATCGATAAATTTAACAATATAGCCTTGATTAACTTCTGAAAGCATTAGGATCTCTAATTGTTTTTGTAGGATATTGGCAAGGGCTGCTTTTACTTCGCTATTTTTTGATAAAGATATTTGCTCCTTGAGATAGGTTATTGAATGTTCTACTTCCTGTATTTCTATCTTTTGTACATATTTATTTAAGCCTTCAACTGTTTCATTCAACCATTTTTGAGCAATTTTTGGAGAAACATGAGATATGGAGATGGTAATAAATCTTGTTTCTAAATCTACAGATATAGAAAGATGTTCTGAATAAAATTTATTTTTCGCCTTCATTAAGGAAGGCTTTTTAGTTTTAGTAAGAGATTCAGTATCTAAAATCCACTCTTCTTTCTGGATATCATAAATATCCTCATTCAGAGTTATTATATCTTCATCTATATCATAGTGTTCTATAGCTTCCAGTTCTAATAAAAAACTTTCATTTTTATAAAGTTCTTTAAAAAAATCAGTAGATTTTAAAATTTCTATAGCGTAACTTGTTCTATCACTTGACTGATTAAGATTTAAGCCTAAACCGGAAGCAAAGCCAGAAATACCACCAAATGTAGATTGGCTGTTTTCTATATTGGAAACTGGCTTAAGTTTCGAATTAGATTTGTAAATATTATCTAAGGATAAAGAATAGAAAATCGAGAGCAATGAGAATGAGATAAAGGAAAGGAATAAAGATTTCTTTGACTTTATCAATAAATTAATAAGATATTTTAGATTTAAATAATCAATTTCTTCTTCTTGATTTCTCATTATTCTCTAATCTAACAAAAATTATGGTGCCCAGGGCCGGACTTGAACCGGCACGAAGTTTCCTTCGAGGGATTTTAAGTCCCTTGTGTCTACCAATT
>MDSW01112937.1_pt1 | contig 36858 bp, 37 predicted proteins | sample 811171 | NCBI WGS metagenome assembly MDSW01 (sample SAMN05326641, study PRJNA326480) | marine metagenome | isolation source: seawater | place: Atlantic Ocean: North West | collected 2012 | reverse complement strand
GTTGATGGCCTCTAAAAAACTTATAAAAAAATAAATTTTTTATACTTTCTGGTAAAAAAAGACCGTCAAACGACGGTCTTTTTTATACCTTTCATGAAATCACATGTTGAAAGTAAAGATTTTTAATAATATTAAATTCGAAAAATTTTAAAAATGACACTTTTCAAAAATATATTTAAAATTATACTTATTCTATTACTGGTGCTCGTTTCATGTTCTAAAGATGATGATTTGGTGGAAGTAAATAATGATGATAATTCTGATAACAATTCTGACAATAGTGGTTTAGACATTGCTGACTGGTCAATAGAAACCCATAGTAATGATGTTGACCCAAACTATGCAGAAGTATATGATGATAACAATTTGGTTAGACGAATAGATCTTGTGTTTGACCCTAAAGATTGGGAGCTTATGCTTGAAGACATGTCAGGATTATATGGAACCTTTGGCCAAGGTGGTGGTGGCCCCGGAGGAGGTGGCGGAGGTTTTGCAGATGAAAATCCAATTTTTAGACCGGCTAAAGTGTTTTACAATGGTGTTGAGTGGTATAAAGTTGGCGCCAGATTTAAGGGCAATTCAAGCTTATCTTTTTCTTGGAGAAATGGAGTTTGGAAAATGTCCTTTAAACTTGATTTTGACGAATTTGAAGACGAATTCCCTGAAATTGAGAATCAAAGATTTTATGGTTTCAAACAGTTAAGTTTAAAAAATAATTTTGACGATGAGTCTCAACTAAGAGAAAAAGTTGCATCAGATATTTTTAGAGAATCTGGAATTCCTTCACCTAGAACACAATTCTACGAAGTTTTCGTTGATCATGGGTCTGGCCCTGTATACTTCGGCCTGTATACAATGGTTGAAGAGCCAGATGACTCTCTTATAAAATCTCAGTTTAGCAATAATGATGGAAATTTGTATAAGCCTGATGGGAATGGCGCTACGTTTTCCAATGGAAGCTTTAATCAAAATCATTTCATTAAACAGACAAATGAAAATGAGGCTGATTGGACAGACATCCAATCAATTTTCTCTATCCTACACAGCGAAAATAGAAATACAAACCCAGAAGAATGGAGGAACAATCTAGAATCTGTTTTTAACGTTGAAGGATTTTTAAATTATCTGGCAGTAAACACGGTAATACAAAATTGGGATACCTATGGAAGAATGACTCATAATTATTATTTATATGGAAATCCGGATAATGATTATAAATTAACTTGGATTCCTTGGGACAACAACGAAAGCTTGCGGCTTGGTAAAATGGGTGGATCGCTGCCTTTAAATTTTAACGGAGTTGGGAATAATTGGCCTCTAATCAGGTATTTATATAATGACCCTGTATACCGCGGCGTATATGATGAATATGTGTCAAGTGTAATTGTGGGGGCTTTTGAAACGTCACACATACAGTCTGTTTATTCACAGTATTCAAATCTTATAGAGTCTTCAGTTATAAATGAATTAGAAGGGTATACTTTTTTAGAAACACCTGGAGATTTTCAAGCTGCTGTATCCATACTTAATAATCATGCCCAAAACAGATCAAACGCGGTTAATAACTATTTAAATTAAACACTATGAGAACTACATTATTTTATGTTTTGACATTATTAGTATTCACTTTTTCATGCAATAATGATGATATTGAATCAAATAATGAGTCTAATAACACTGATAACAATGACAACTCAGACAATAATGATGAGTCTGCGCTAGTCCCATTTGAATTTTATGAGCTAATATATGGTGTGACATCAGAAATAACATCTGATGAAAATTGGGTTTATATAAATACCAATGCAATGCCTGATCATGTCAGTCCCTACTATCTAGGAACACAATGGGAGAACAGTTTATATCAGCCTTATGATGGGTCTAATCCATTTGTGTCAAACTTTCATTTGAACCCAAATAGAATCTCTGAGCTAGATATGTCTTTTAAAATTCCTAGACATCCTGAACAGTCTACAGATAATCATCCTACCTCAATGGGGCCTATAGGAGTTTCCCTGAATGGTGTCCCCTTCTACAATCAATATGCTGGGGGTGGAGCCGCTTTAACACAAGAAATAAATTCGTTTGATCAATTTAACGGACATCCTGCGCCAATGGGGCCAGGCCAAGAAAATGGATCAAGCGGTAAATATCATTATCATATGGAGCCATTTTGGCTTACACTTAACGCAAGCAAAGAAGCTTTAATTGGATTTTTATTAGATGGATTTCCAGTTTATGGACCTGAAGAAAATAGTCAAATAATTAATTCTTCAGATTTAGATGCGTTTCATGGTCATTTTCACGCAAATGATGATTTCCCTGAAGGGATTTATCACTATCACGTGACCTCAGATGACCCTTATATAAATGGAAGTGGATATTATGGTTCGCCAGGTACAGTTACTGAGTAGGGCTTGCATTGCTTTAGTCTTGGGGTTTTCTTGCAATAATCTTGTCCAATATCCCCATGTTTTAAAAAGCTCAAAGGAGGTTAATACATTTAACAAGCTAGTTAAATATAATGGAGAGGTTTTCACTGGCTATTTATATGAAATGTATCCAGAATCCAAAGATACCATGTTTGTAAATTTTTACAATGCGGGGGAAAAAGATGGAGTTTGGAGAAAGCTTTACCCTTCAGGAAAATTAAAAGAAATTCGATATTATAAAAAAGGTATAAAGGAGGGGAAATATATTGGGTTTTTTAGAAATGGAAATAAATCATTTGAATATAATTTTAGAAACGGGGAGTATAACGGGGAGTATAAAGTTTGGAGAGCTGATAAAATGCTATTAAGAGTTTCTAATTATAAAAACGGGTATGAGCATGGCCAACAAAAAATATGGTACCCCGATGGGAGAATAAAGTCAAATTATATTATTAAAAATGGTAGAAGGTATGGTCTACTTGGAATTAAAAATTGTATAAATGTATCGGATAGTATTATTAACTAATTTATTGTTTATTTTTGCTTGCTACGAAGAGCATAAAATACCCTATTACAACAACGCTGATTTTAGCCCTCTTTTTGTTTCAAATAAAAGTGATGTTGATAATATTATAACTCATAAAATTGGTGACTTTTCATTTGTAGATCAAAACAAAAAAGTAATCTCACAGAATGACATTGAGAAGAAAATTCACATTGCTAATTTTATTTTTACTTCTTGTACAAGTATCTGTCCTAGTATGACAAATAATATGAAAATAGTTGATAGTGCTTTTCACAATAATTCAAGGGTAAAAATTTTATCCTATAGTGTTACTCCTTGGATTGATACTCCAGATCGATTTAAAAGTTATACCAAAGAATACAATATATCGTCTGAAAATTGGCATTTTTTAACCGGTAGCAAAAACGATATCTATAAACTTGCGCGCGAATCTTACTTTGCTGAGAAGAGCTTGGGTTTTTCTAGGGACAGCACCGATTTTCTGCATACAGAGTTTTTTATCCTTGTTGACGGAAATAAAAGAATCCGAGGTGTTTATAACGGAACTTTGAAGCTAGAAGCATTGCAGGCTGTAGAAGATATAAAAGAGTTGCTGAATAATTAATACTTGTCTACTTTATAAATGACATTTCTTTCTCTTAAATACTCGTTAATTTCATTAAAATGGCTGCCTAAAAATTCGGGCGGTGATATTCCTTTTTTAGAAAATTTATTTTGCAAAACAAGATTTGCAACTGCTGTACATGTAAATCCTGTTGTTCTAGCCATAGAAATTGTATTTTCTTGATAACGATCTAAGAGCGTATACTTATATAATCTTTTTTTGTCGTTTTCTAAACCTGAAATTTTAATTCTCATAATTGTAAAATCTTCATCGCCTTCTTTCATTTCCCATTTTGGGAATAATAGCTTAGATGTTAAATCGATTGGCCTTACTTTATTTCCATTTATAGTTATAGGATCGTAGGAAAAATATCCACATTCACGCAAAACTTTTAAATATTCTACACAGCCCGGATACCTTAACGTCTTTTCAATCATATTAGGGACATGATTCATTGTTTCGATTAAAGTTCTTAGCCCGTCAGAGTTCCAACTTTCTAGAGTTCCAATTTCATCAAATTCAACTAGCTCGGTATCTGAAAGAGCCTCCTTAATGACCAAAGATTTATTTTGAACATATCTAGCTGGGCGTATGTATTCTTCAATCACATCAATAGGAGAAAAAACAGCCTGATATTCAAAGGGCCATTCTCTTTTCTTGGGCAATCCCCCAACTAAACATTCGTAATTATGAATTTTCATCAAATTATCATGATGGGCAAAAATAATATTTCCCATCCCTGGTGCTACTCCACAGTCCATGACAGCTGTTACGTTATTTTCTTTTGCTAACTGATCTAATTTAAAAGGGTCTTCAGGATAAAAAGAAATATCAACAATGTTTTTTTTTGCTTTTATGACATTTTTCATTGTCTCAAACCCCATAAAACCTGGAAGTGCGCCAACAACTAAATCAAAGTCCTTGATTAAATTCTGTAAAACTTTTACATCTGAAACATCTAACGATTTTTTTGTAATATTTGAAGCTTGAAGCTTGTCTAAATTTTTGCTCGAAATATCTACAGAGGTTACATTATGACTTTTAGAAAGATCTTCAGCCATAACTCTTCCAACTAAACCACAACCTAAAACAACAATTTTTTTCATACTAGTCATCCATTGAAAAATCTTCCATAAATTTAGTGGTATAGTTTCCTTCTAAATAAGCCTCACTATCCATTAATTTTCTATGAAAAGGAATTGTTGTTTTGATGCCATCAATAACAAATTCATCCAAGGCTCTTTTCATTTTATTAATAGCCTCATCCCTAGTTTGAGCCGTTGTTATTAACTTGGCAATCATAGAATCATAGTTAGGCGGAATTGTATACCCTGAATAAACATGTGTGTCAATTCTAATCCCGTGGCCACCTGGTAAATGAAGATTTGTAATTTTTCCAGGTGAAGGTCTAAAATTATTGTAAGGGTCCTCAGCATTAATTCTACATTCAATCGAGTGTAGTTGCGGTAAATAATTCTTCCCTGAAATTTTTTCGCCTGAAGCAACTAAAATTTGTTCCCTGATCAAATCATAATCAATAACCTGTTCTGTAATTGGGTGTTCCACTTGTATTCTAGTGTTCATTTCCATAAAATAAAAATTTCTGTTCTTGTCCACCAAGAATTCCACCGTTCCAACACCTTCATATTTTATATATTCTGCTGCCTTAACAGCTGCCTTACCCATTTTCTCTCTAAGCTTATCTGTCATAAATGGTGAGGGAACCTCCTCTGTTAATTTTTGATGTCTTCTTTGAATTGAACAATCCCTTTCTGAAAGATGACACGCTCTTCCCTTTGAATCTCCAACAATTTGAATTTCAATATGCCTAGGCTCCTCAATTAATTTTTCCATATACATGTCGTCATTGGCAAATGCTGCTTTTGATTCAACTCTAGCTGAATTCCAGGCATCCTCTAATTTGGATTCATCCCAAACCGCTCTCATTCCTTTACCGCCTCCACCGGCGCTGGCTTTTAACATCACTGGATATCCAACTTGTTTAGCGAGTTTTTTGCAGTGATCGAATGATTCAATGATTCCTTCACTTCCCGGAACACATGGGACTCCTGCTTCAATCATAGTTGCTTTGGCCGTAGCCTTATCCCCCATTTTATTTATCATTTCGGCAGATGCGCCAATAAACTTGATTCCGTGTTCTTGACAAATTTTTGAAAACTTAGCATTTTCTGAAAGGAATCCGTAACCAGGGTGAATACCGTCAGCATTTGTAATTTCAGCGGCAGCTATAATATTAGAAATTTTTAAATATGAGTCAGAGCTTGGCGCAGGGCCAATACAAACTGCTTCATCAGCAAATTTAACATGTATGCTTTCAGCATCAGCTGTAGAATAAACCGCAACGGTTTGAATCCCCATCTCTTTACAGGTTCTAATAACACGTAAAGCAATTTCACCTCTATTGGCAATTAATATCTTTTTAAACATAATAAATTTAAATTAAGAAGGGTCAACTAAAAATAAAGGCTGGTCGAATTCAACGGGGCTGCTATCTTCAACTAAAATTTTAACAATTTTACCTGAGACTTCGGATTCTATATCATTAAAAAGCTTCATGGCTTCAATAACACAAAGAACAGAGCCCTCAGAAATAGAGTCTCCAACCTCAACAAAGACTGGCTTATCAGGAGATGGTTTTCGGTAAAAGGTCCCAATGATTGGAGAGTTAACAGTAATATATTTAGAATCTTCAGAAGCATCTTCAGCCTCTTGTGAAACAACAGGTTGAGCGGACACAATTGGAGGCGCCGTGGGTACTTGTTGAGGAACAACAACGGGCTCATGCATAATCACCTGCTGGTTGCCATCACTAGTTTTAATAGTGATTTTAACATCTTCCATCTCAAGCTTAACTTCGCTAGCACCAGATTTTGCAACAAATTTAATCAGGTTTTGAATTTCTTTTAATTTCATAATCAGTTAATTATTGAGCTAAATTGAGCACTTTTTATAAAAAAAACAATAAAAAAGACTAAAAATTGATAAAAAAGAGGAATAAAAGAGCTAAAAATTGATAAAAAAAGAAATAATAAAATCTAAAATAAATTATGATATTAACAATGGGTGTAAATTGACAACTTAATTGATCAAAATATTAATAAAATGAGAAAAAATGAAGAAAAATCATAAAAAAAGAGCTTTTTGAGCCCAAAATATAGTCTTTTTAAAACGTATAATATATAAATAAAATTAAGAATAATGCAATAAAAAAATTAGAGTATTATTTTATTCAAAAATCCATAAAACTGTCTTAAAATTCACTTTTTTGATATAAAAATGATATAAATTAGGCATAAACTGCTCAAAAATGAGCAAAAAATATTTATATATTTTTATATAAAAATTACGAAATTCATAAAATTTTAACATTTTAACACGTTTAAGCGCGCTTTTCGCTAGCCACAACAGCAATTATGGAAAAATACAGTATATTGATGCTGAACAAATATTTATACTATGAAAACTAAATTCAAAGATTTTTTGCTTTACTCTTTAGCTTGTGTTGGCGCTTTATCACTGTTAATTTCTGCCAATAACTCTACGAATGATCAGCTGGAATACCTATCATCATCTGGAAAATATCAAGTTATAATGGCGGATAACAATAGAAGCATGGCGGCACTAAACAACAGAACTGGAAAAGTGAAGCTTTTCAATCTTGAAAAAAAATATTTTTATAAGGAGTATTCTTCACCACTATCTTTGCCTTCTGGGAAACATCAGCTTTTAGATTTTGATAATGGTTTGCGCATATTAAATGTTGATACTGGGGCTATCACTTGGAGGCTTTATAGTCCTGAAGACAATAAGTGGCTGGACGCAAATAAGATGTCCGGAATTATTCCGTTTAGACTAACTCATTAAAAAGAGGCCTACTTAATTTGATAAAAGTGGAGATCGATAAAAAAATATCGACTGAATATAAGCGAGAGCTTTAAGCTTCTGTAGGTGCGCTGTCAAGCAAAACCTTTCCTTTATAGTAAAGTTTTCCTTCGTGCCAGTAAGCTCTGTGATATAAATGGCTTTCACCTGTTTTTGAGCATACTGCTATTTGAGGCATCTCAGCTTTATAGTGAGTTCTTCTTTTGTCTCTTCTAGTTTTTGAGATTTTTCTTTTTGGATGTGCCATTTTAAACTATTTTATTTTTTAAACTTTTTTAACTCTTCCCATCTAGGATCAGCTAAATTATTACTCAATTTTGGTTTTAGATTCTCTAATATATCTAACATTTCTGATTTCAAGCTGCCGTCTTCAACGCCAGGATGAATTCTTTTAGAAGGCAAAGATAATACAATCATCTCAAATATATATTGATCAACATATAACTTATGCTCCCCATGTGGCAAAACCAATATCTCATCATCTTCATCATTGAATTCTTGTCCAAACTTTACAACCAAACTATTAGAGCTATTAATTTTTAAATCAAAAGGCTCATTAGTTAAGTCGCAATTGACATTAACTGTTCCCTTAATTTTAAAAAACAACTCCAAAAGTGTAGTTTTCTTTGTAAAATCAATATCAATTTCAACCTCAACATCGTTAAAATCAGAAAAACTAAATCTATCAAAGAACTTATTGTCAACCTTAAAATTAAACTGATGTGGTCCAATTTTTAAACCCGCAAATTCAATTTTATATTTGCTTTTAGACTTCATCTCTTAATTTAAGGTCAGCAAATATATAAATTTTCTTATTAAGTGTATATTATTTTATTGCAGAATTAAACAGAGGTTATTTAACCAATTTGTTTTGTAAAAGTTGATCGTAAACTTTTCTTCGTTTAAAAATGTCAACTGCGAGATAGATTGAAGATAGAAACGAGTCTTTACTGGCAATACCTTTTCCTGCTATACCATATGCGGTCCCGTGATCGGGCGAGGTTCTAATTTCTCTAAGCCCCGAAGTATAGTTGACGCCCATTCCAAATGAAAGTGTTTTAAAAGGTATTAGCCCTTGATCATGGTAAGAGGCAACAATTAGGTCAAATTTTTTATATTCACCTGAGCCAAAAAAGCTGTCTGAAGGAAAGGGACCAAACACTGATAGCCCAGAATCATATAGGGCCTTTATCGTGGGGGCTAAAACAGCCTTATCTTTGTTGCCAATCACTCCATTATCCCCTGCATGTGGGTCTATTGAAAGAATAGCTATTTTGGGCTTTTCAATATCAAAGTCTCTGATTAATGTTTTATGTAGTTTTTTAATTTTTTTTACCACCAGGTCTTCTCTAATTTGTTTAGCAACCTCTGAAAGAGGAATGTGTTCGGTCAATAGGGCTACCTTTAGCTCATCAGAAACCATCATCATTATTGCTTCTCCATCAACCTGGCTGTCAATATAGTCTGTATGCCCCATAAAACTAAACTCTTTTGAGTGTATAGCTTCCTTGTTTATTGGGGCTGTTACTAACACATCAACGAGGTTTTTTTTAAGATCAATAACAGATTTTTCTATGGACCTGAAGGCTAATAGCCCAACATCCTTATCTAGCTTGCCAAACGTAATATTTGGGGGGTCAGTATAATTATCTATTACATTAATGAGGTTTGGTTTGGCTTCACTGGCATTTATTATCTTATTAAAAGAAAGGTTTAATCCAATTTTTTTAGAAACAAAAATAAGATTCTGAACAGGTCCATAAATAACTGGGGTAAGCAAATCTAACAGTCTTTGATCTGACAAAGATGTCAAAAGAATCTCAGGACCAACTCCATTCATATCGCCGACTGTAAATCCAATTTTTATTTTAGTGTTTTGATCTTTCAATGTAATTGTAATTGTATAATAATATTTCTGTAAATTTATCAAATAAACGCAGATTATGTTCACGGGAATAGTAGAAAGTTTAGGGGAAATCAAAAAAATAGACAGATTTAAAGAAAATCTGAGTTTTACGATTCAAAGCGATATTAGTAATGAGTTAAAAGTTGATCAAAGCGTTTCTCATAACGGGGTCTGTCTTACCGTGATTGAAACTAAAAACCATACGCACACTGTTACTGCCGTTAAAGAAACTCTTGATAAATCCTCTCTTAAAAACTTTTGTGAGGGTGATTTTATGAATCTCGAGAGAGCAATGAAGCTGGGAGGGCGCTTAGACGGACATATGGTTCAGGGTCATGTTGATGGAATTGCAAAATGTATCGGAAGCTCTTCAAATAATGGTAGCTGGGTCTTTGATTTTGAGTTTAATAAACAAGATGAACAATTAGTAATTGAAAAAGGATCTATCTGTATTAATGGAGTTAGTCTAACTGTTTTTGGAATTAAAAACAATACATTTAAGGTAACTATCATTCCTTATACTTATGACAACACCAACTTTAAAACGCTCAAAATCGGGGACTTGGTTAATATAGAATTCGATATGATAGGAAAATATCTAGTTAGATTTAATAACTTGACAAATAATTTAAATTAAAATATTAAAAATGAAAACATTCTTAAAAATATTAGGGGCTCTTTTAGTTTTATTTATATGCTATATCGCATACTCTTTGGCTTTCCCTGTGAGCCCAAAAGCAACTGTAGGTTTTGAAAGTGAAAACTCTACTTTTGAGGTAATCTATAGTAGGCCCTACAAAAACGGCAGGCTTATTTTTGGATCCGAAAATGATGGTGCGCTAGTGCCTTTTGATAAATACTGGAGAACTGGAGCTAATTCAGCAACTACTTTTGAAACATCCTCCGATATAGTATTCAATGGAGAAAAGTTAAAAGCTGGAAAATATAGACTTTACACCGTCCCTGGGGAAAATAAATGGGAAGTTATTCTTAATTCTGAAGGTGATAAATATTTTGCTATAATGGAGCCTGATGCGTCTAAAGATGTTTTAAGAACATCTCTGTCTAGTCTTGTTTCAACAAAAGAAATGGAACAGTTTACAATTGATTTTGTTAAAGACTCAACAGCTGTAAACCTTCAACTTATGTGGGATAAAACGATGGTTTCAATTCCCTTAAAATAATTAGAAATCACATGTTTACATTTAAAAATCTTTTACGCTCACTTCTAATATTGCTTATTATGTCTATTGCGGTATATTTTGCTATTGATGCAATTCAAAATAAAAATAATATTATGAGCTTTGAGGAATACGAGCCAATCTCATCACTAAAAGTAGAAGGAAAAGAAGTTAAGAGCGCCAAATTTCCCTTTGTTGATGTTCACAGCCATCAATGGGACATGCCGTTAAAAGACTTAAACAAATTAGTTGATGAAATGGATGAGCTTAACATGGGTTTTCTAATAAATTTAAGCGGGTCAGGCTTTGGGCCTCAAGCGGCGAAAGACTTGTATTTAAACAAGTCTCTTGAAAACATTAAAGAGAGCAAGACTAACAGGATTGGACTTTTTTTAAATGTTGATTTTGAGTCAATAGATGACGATGATTATGCCGAAACGCAAGTTGCCATTATCCGTGATGCGGTTGCAAAAGGGGCAATCGGACTAAAGATCTATAAGTCCCTTGGATTGACAAATAAAGATTCTAGCGGGGAACGAATAGCTGTTGATGATAAAAGGCTGGGTCCAATTTGGGAGGTTTGTGGAGAACTTGGCATACCTGTATTGATACACTCTGCTGATCCTTTCCAGTTTTGGCTGCCCAAAGATAATCAAAACGAAAGGTGGTTCGAACTAAAAGAAAAGCCTGGCAGATATTATGGTGAATCAGACTTTATTCCCCCTTTTGAACAGATTATTAAAGAGCAGCACACAATTTTTAAAAGACACAGAAATACAACTTTTATTAATGCTCATTTAGGGTGGATGGGTAACGACTTAAAGCAGCTAGGAAACCATCTTGAGGAACATCCAAATGTTATGACCGAGTTTGGGGCGGTTATTGCAGAGCTGGGCAGGCAACCAAAAACAGCTAGGCAATTTTTTATTGACTATCAAGACAGAATATTATTTGGTAAGGATCTGTATAAAAAAGAAGAGTATTACACCTATTTTAGAGTGCTTGAGTCCGACGATGAATACTTCGATTACTTTAGAAAAAGACATGCCTTTTGGAAAATGTATGGTCTAAACTTACCCGATGAGGTTTTAAAGAAAATTTATTATGAAAACGCTTTAAAACTATTCCCTTCAATTCCAAAAGACTTGTTTAATTAAATAACCTATTTAATTTTTTAAGCCATTTAATTCTTCTTGCAAAACAGACCTGAAAAGTATATTTCAAAAAAATTTGTATTTTAGTAGGCCGCATTGTATTCAAATACAGGCGATTGGACTAAAAACAAAAAAATAAATTATATGAAATCATTGAAGCTACTGCTAGTTTCTCTAGCAATACTTGTCTCTCATAATTTGACTATGGGGCAAGGTTCTAAAGACTCAAAAAAAAGTAATAACCCTGTAAAATCTGCACTAAACGCTTTTAAGTTTAGAAGTATTGGGCCTGCGTTTATGTCAGGAAGAATTGCAGACATTGCAATTGACCCAACTAACGAAAATGTTTGGTATGTCGCCGTAGGTTCTGGTGGTGTTTGGAAAACTGAGAATTCTGGTACTACTTGGATACCTTTAGCAGATAATATGCCTTTTTATTCAACTGGATGTATAACAATTGACCCTCACAACAATGCTTCTATCTGGTTAGGTACAGGTGAGAATGTGGGTGGAAGACATGTCGGAATTGGGCATGGTATTTACCATAGTAAGGATGGCGGAAAATCGTGGAAAGACATGGGCCTAAAAAAGTCTGAACACATTTCTAAAATAATAGTTCACCCCGATGACCCAAAAACCGTTTGGGTTGCTTCTCAAGGACCCTTGTGGAGCTCTGGTGGAGAAAGAGGTTTGTACAAAACAACGGATGGGGGTAAAACGTGGAAAAACACACTTGAAATTAACGAATGGACAGGTGTAACCGACCTTGTTATTGATCCAACTAACCCTGACATACTTTATGCTGCAAGTTGGCAAAGACACAGAAATGTGGCTGCTTTAATCGGAGGAGGGCCAGGAACGGCCTTGTACAAAAGTACTGACGGTGGAGACAGTTGGCTAAAAATAAACAAAGGGCTCCCGAGATCAAATATGGGAAAAATTGGTCTAGCAATTTCTCCTATGCAGCCAAATGTACTTTATGCTGCTGTAGAGCTTGACAAAAGAGCTGGTGCGGTTTATAGGTCTGACAATAGCGGGGGTAGTTGGAAAAAAATGTCTGATACAGTTTCAGGCGGTACTGGGCCTCACTATTATCAGGAGCTAGTAGCTTCACCTCATGTTTTTGATAAAATATATTTAATGAATGTTAGAGTTTTAGTTTCCGAAAATGGAGGAAAAACTTTTTACACGATGACAGAAAGACAAAAACACTCTGACAACCATTCATTAACTTTCAAGGAAAATGATCCAAACTATATGCTAATAGGTACTGATGGTGGAATTTATGAATCCTTTGATAATTCTGCAAGCTGGAAATTTGTAGGAAACCTTCCATTGACACAGTTTTATAAGCTTGCCGTTGATGATGCAGAGCCGTTCTATAATATTTATGGTGGGACACAAGACAACAATACTCAAGGTGGTCCTTCAAGAACTTTTGAATATAGCGGGATTTCTAATTCTCATTGGTTTGTTGTGTTGGGTGGTGATGGTCACCAGCCTGCAACTGAACCTGGAAACCCAGATATTGTTTATGCTCAGTCACAACAGGGTTATATTAATAGAATTGACATGACTAATGGAGAGTCTGTAAGCATTAGACCTCAAGAAGGAATTGATGAGCCATATGAAAGATTTAATTGGGATTCTCCGATTCTTGTAAGCTCTCATGACCCTAAAAGATTATATTTTGGGACCCAAAGAGTTTGGAGGTCTGAAAATAGAGGTGATAGTTGGTCTGCAATTTCAGGAGATTTAACCAAAGATGAAGAGCGGCTTTCACTTCCGATCATGGGAAGAGTTCAAAGCTTTGATAATGCCTGGGATGTTTATGCAATGTCAACATATAATACTGTTACGTCTTTATCAGAATCCCCAATTGATGAAAATATTTTATATGCAGGAACTGATGATGGAATAATTCAATTCACCAAAGATGGTGGAAAAAACTGGACAAAGATGACAGCTGATAATCTTCCTGACACTCCATCTAGTGCATTTGTAAATGATATAAAAGCTGATCTTCACGATACTGAAACCGCTTATGTTTTATTAGACAATCACAAATTTGGAGACTATAAGCCATATATGTTTAAAACCACAAACGGAGGAAAAAAATGGGTCTCTATCACAAACGGGATCCCAGACGGCACATTACTTTGGAGAATCGTTCAAGACCATGTTAACCCAAACCTTCTTTTTCTAGGTACTGAATATGGGGTGTATATAAGTTTGGATCAAGGTGAAAACTGGCACAAGTTTTCAAATGGACTTCCAACAATTCCTGTTAGAGATTTGGCAATCCAGAAAAGAGAAAACGATTTGGTTCTAGCAACTTTTGGAAGGAGCTTCTATGTTCTTGATGACTACAGCCCATTGAGAAATATGTCTGAAGAAATACTTTCAAAAAAAGGTGTAATTTTTGAACCTAGAAAAGCATTGCAGTATAACCAAGTGTATGGTGGAACTAGTAGCGATGGTGGTCAAACATATTATGCCAATAACCCACAGTATGGCGCTAGCATAACCTATTTCATAAAAGACGCTCCTGTGTCGATGAAGTCTAAAAGAAGAAAATCAGAAAAAGCAAAGAAAGATGGAGACATTCCTTTTCCTGGTTGGGATTCGCTTGACAATGAAATGTCTGAACAAAAAAACCAAGTGATACTTGTTGTTAAAAACAAAGAAGGCGAAATTATTTCAAAAATTTCTGGACCATTAAGAAAAGGCGTGTCAAGAGTAAATTGGAATTTGACAAGCTCAATTCCTACTACCGTTAAGTCTTCATCAAGAGGCTCAAGGGGATGGAGAGGCTCAGGTGGCGGAATTAGAACTCAAGTAGACCCTGGTATTTATTCCTTGTTTTTAAATAAAAGAGTAAACGGTGTAGTGACAGAAATTGCTGGGCCTGTGGAGTTACATGTTGAGAAAATAAGGCCTGGAACACTTGAAAATCCTATGGCGGAAAAGCATGAACAATATTATGCCGATTTAGCTGAATTTTCATCAAAGGTTTCAGAATATCAACACAAATTTGAAAAAGCAAATGCGAGAGTTTCAACATATCAAAGAATGCTGATGCAGATAACAACTAATATTCCAGAGGCAAGCAAGTCTCTGTATGAGCTGACTGAAACTATGAACATGCTAGAGAAAAAAGTTGGTGGTAGTGAGGCAAAAGCTGAGATTGGGGAAAAAGACTTTTTAACCATTAGCAATAGGCTTTCAACTGCAAGAGGCGGGTGGTCACCAAATTCTTATGGCCCAACAGAGCTTCACATGCAAAGTTTTGAAATTGCAAAAGAAATGTTCAACAGGATAAAACCTGAAATGGACGCCTACTTTGAAAAAGTTTTACAAGTAGGAAAAATCTTGGAGGAGGCCGGTGCTCCAATTGTGCTGGACTAAATCAAGTTTTAGTTAATAGAAAACCCTCGCTTTAATCAGGCGGGGGTTTTTGTTTCTAATAATTAAATAATCTATCTATCTGCTCCAGCAAGATTAAATTATAATATAACTAATTAATTGGAGAGCCGCTGCTTCTTGGGGAATGAATATTTTTTATATTTGATAAAAATTTGACAAAAATGAAAAAAATATTTCTTTTCAATATTACATTGCTTCTCTTTATGTCCTTTGCTTTTTCGCAAGAGAATAATGAGTCAACATATAGCTATATCGATGCGTTTAAAACTGAATTTTATAACTCTCCCGGAACAATAACCCGCTCTGCAAGCGGAAAGCCTGGGCATGGTTATTGGCAAAATAGTGCAGACTATGATATAGACGTTAGGTTAGATACAATCAATGATAATATTTCCGGTAGCCAAATAATTAGATATACCAATAATAGCCCGGATGAGTTGAATTTTGTGTGGCTACACGTAGACCAAAACTTATTTAAAAGTGATTCTAGAGGAAACGCTGTTATCCCGATAATTGGAAGCAGAAATGGTTCAAAAGGTGAAATATTGGACGGAGGGTTTAAGATTTCAACAGTTCAAATTGTTTCAGAAAAAGGAAGAAAAAAATCATACACAAATACTGAATATGAAATATATGACACTAGAATGAAAATTTTACTTTCCAGCCCCCTTAAGCCTAACGGAGGAAAGCTTTCTTTGAAAATTGACTTTTCCTTTTTATCACCTCAATATGGATCAGACAGAATGGGGGTGCTAAAAACAAAAAACGGAAAGTTATACACTATTGCTCAATGGTACCCCAGAATGTGTGTTTATGATGACTTGAATGGGTGGAATAACCTTCCTTATTTGGGTCAAGGCGAATTTTATTTAGATTATGGGGATTTTAAAGTTAACATAACTGCTCCTTCAGACCATATTGTTGTTTGTTCAGGTGAGCTTTTAAATGCTGAAGAGGTGTATACCTCAGAACAATTGAGCCGCTGGGAAGAAGCAGAGAATAGTAATAAAACAATTATGATAAGGACTGCTGATGAGGTAAACATGCCAAATACTAGGCCAAAAGACAAAAATGAAATTACATGGCGATTTAAAATGGAAAACTCAAGAGATGTGGCTTGGGCCTCGTCTTCTTCGTTTATTATAGATGCTGCAAAAATTGACTTGCCAAGTGGCAAAAAAGCAATTGCAATCTCTGCGTATCCAATTGAAAGTAGCGGTGGAAATTCATGGGAAAGATCAACGGAATATACTAAAGCATCTGTTGAGCATTATTCAAAAAAATGGTTTGAGTACCCATACCCTACGGCAATTAATGTAGCTGGAAATGTTAGGGGAATGGAATATCCTGGGGTTTCGTTTTGCAGCTATGAGTCTTCTGGCGCATCACTTTGGGGTGTAACAGACCATGAGTTTGGTCATAATTGGTTCCCGATGATAGTTGGATCTAATGAAAGAGTTTCTGGATGGATGGATGAGGGGTTCAATACTTTTATAAATTATCTTAGCACAAAAGACTTTAATGATGGCGAATATCGCACTAGGATGCCAAATATGCGTTTTGCCGCACAGATATTCACCAGAGATGGGCTTGAGCCTATAATCACAGCTCCCGACAATCTAATAGAAGAAAATATGGGTTTGCAATACTATAAAACAGGGATGTTTTTAATGCTGCTCAGAAATAATGTTTTGGGGGTCAAAAGGTTTGATGATGCATTTAAAGAATATATACATAGATGGGCCTATAAACACCCTAGCCCCGATGACTTTTTTAGGACAATAGAAGATGTTTCCGGAGAAGATTTAGGTTGGTTTTGGAGGTCTTGGGTTTTAAATAACTGGAAACTTGACCAAGCTGTTTCTGGGGTTTCATATGTGAATAACGACCCAAAACAAGGGCCTATAGTTACAATAAAAAATATGAAAAAAATACCTATGCCTGTTACAATTGAAATCACAACGATATCTGGCGGGACAATTAGAAAAACCCTTCCCGTTGAGATTTGGAAAAAAAACATAGAGTGGTCTTTTATTGTTGATACTAACGAAGCCCTAAAAAAGGTGAGCATAGACCCTGATTATAAATATCCTGATTCTAACAGCAGAAATAATGTTTGGAGAGGTCAATAAACTATAGGCTTAAGAAATAAATTATTGTCACAGGGAAAAGAACTACGCAGGCCTTTTCTAAATATTTATGTGATGCTTTTTGTGAATGCCAAATGGCAATCATTATTAGGGGAATCTGAAACGGGATTCTTAATAGAGCTTGGTTTTGTGAAATCCCTATTAGATGCCTAGGGTCTTCTGAAATATATAAATATATGTTTGCCGGAAAAACAACGATCAACAAAAACACTAAAAGTCGAGCGCCATATGTTCTTGTTTCTTCCATCAAAATCAATATTCCTCCTAAAATTTCAATAACTCCTGTCAGACAAACAGCTTCCCCTGCATAGGGAATAAAAGGCGGTGTGATGGAAATAAAATATTGAGGGCTTATGAAGTGTTTTATTCCAACAATAATATAAAGAATGCTCATTGTAATTATTGTGCTTTTTTTATAAAACGAGAGCCAATACTGATTTAAAAATTTCACAATCTTTAGTTAAAATATTATTTATTATAAGGTGCGTCTTTTCAAAAATATAAAATGTTTTACGGCTAATCATACCCAGAAAATAATTTATTTCTTTTTGTATCTTTAAATGCGTGAAAAACTTTATTCTACTTTTTGTTTTTTCTTGTTTGTTTAAGGTTTCTTATGGCTTGCCTGACACTATCGTTGACAACTCGGAAAAAAGATGGCACAAAGTATATTATGAAAGTGGAGAAATTCAAGCTGAGGGGCCAATTAAAAAAAATCAAATAACGGACAGATGGAGGGTGTATTACGAAAGCGGCGAGATTCTTAGCGAAGCAAACTATAAAAGGGGGGCTAGAGAAGGATGGGCTGTGTTTTACTATAAAGGTGGGGAAATACAACAATTTGGGAGATGGAAAAAAAACCTTGCAGTTGGCTTGTTTAAAAATTATTATCCAAATGGTATTTTACAGTCTGTTGGGTATTACAAAAGAGGAGAGCAACATGGCGAATGGAAAATTTACTTTAATAGCGGAAAATTAAAAGAACTGTCTTTGTGGAAAAAGGGTGATAATCATGGTTTGATGAAAATATATTATGAAAATGGACAGCTGAAAAAGACAGGAATGTGGAAAAACGGCAAATACAAGGGGTTGTGGAAGCTTTTTTATGAAGATGGCGCCCTTGAGCAGGCTGCAAATTATAAAAACTCTTTAGAAGAAGGTCTTTTGACAACTTATTATCAAGGGGGCGCCGTTAAAGAAGTTGGGTATTGGAGTGAGGGGAAAAGGAATGGAGAAATGGAGCAATATTTCGAAAATGGAAAACTTTATCAAAAGGGGCTGTGGATTGATGACAAACAACATGGGGCGTGGGTCTTTTATTATAGTAACGGAAGTATTAGAGAGGAGGCAACTTTTAATAATGGAGTTGGTGAAGGCGTAGGAAAGTATTATTATGAAAATGGGAATTTAGCTCAAGATGCGGTCTGGGTTAATGGCAAAAGAAACGGGAGATTTAAAAAATTCTACGAAAACGGCGCCCTTTACGAAAATGGTAGCTTTGAGAATGATCTTAAAGAAGGTGTTTGGAAAATATATAATGAAAAAGGAATCTTGAAAGAAACCAAAAAGTACCAAAAAGGAGTTATGGTTAGTTTTACTTCAGAGCAAAATGCTAATTAAACTTATTGACAAATTAGTTAAACAAAATATAAATCTTATATGAAATGAAAAAATTATTAGCTTTATTGTTTTTGCTTTCTTCATGCATTAATGAATTCTCTAATATTAACAAATACAAAAATGGAAAAAAAGACGGAGTATGGAGATATTTTTATGAGAATGGACAGCTAGAAAGAGAAGAGTTTTTCAAAGAAGACACGCTAAGCGGTGAATCAAAGCATTTTAACAAAAACGGACAATTAGTCTATCAAGGCAATCACAGGGGCGGAAAAGAAGATGGCTTGTGGAGTTGGTATCACGAAAATGGCAACTTAATGATAAAATTAACAATGGAAAAGGGTGTAATTGTGGGAAAGGGAATGTTTTATTATAAAAACGGAGAACTTCACTCTGTTGGTAATTACAAAAATGGGGAAAGACATGGTATTTGGAAGTTCTATCGCGAAAATGGTGAGCTTTCCAATGAAGGAAGTTTTGTAAATGGGGCTCAAGAAGGAGTCTGGAGGTTCTATGACGATGATGGGATTATTAGTGAAGAAATAAACTATAAGAAATAAAAACCCACTCAAATGAGTGGGGTTTTATTTCTGGTGGTCCCACCTGGGCTCGAACCAGGGACCAAATGATTATGAGTCATCTACTCTAACCAACTGAGCTATAGGACCAAATAGGTTGCAATATTAATGAATGTTTTGGTAATCACAAAACATCTTTTATGTCTTCGCACAGCTCTACTAAAACTCCATTTGTGGACTTGGGGTGCAAAAACACAATTCTTTTATTGTCTGCTCCTTTTTTAGCTTTTTTTGAAATAAACTCAAAGCCTAAAGCCTCTAGCCTTTTTATTTCTCTTTCAATGCTGTCGACGTGCAGGGCTAAATGATGTATGCCTTCCTTTCTTTTTTCGATAAAATTTTGAATTGAAGAGTTTTTTTTGTTCGACGCAAGTAGTTCGATCTTTTGATTTGCTATTTTAAAAAAAGAGGTTGTAACTCCCTCGGATAATACGTTTTCAGTTTTATAGGGCTTAGTTCCTAAGAGCTTTTCAAATAATTTCTCAGAATCTTTTAAGTTCGAAACTGCAATTCCTAAGTGTTCTATTTTTTTTATCACGATACAAATTTAGGTTAAATTTATTTTTGTTTAATTTAACCAAATAAATATTCTAATTTTATTCTAATGGAAACCACTCGTCAAAAAAAGGTCTCAAAGCTTTTGCAAAAAGATATTGCGGAAATTTTGCAGAGAAGAATAAAAAATGAAGGGAATTTAGGAATGCTATTGTCTGTGACAAAAGTTTCCGTTACGGTAGATTTTTCTGTAGCAAAGGTTTTTTTAAGTGTTTTTCCGTCAGAAAAGTCAAATCAAATTATTGATGAGGTTTCTAAGGCTTCACCAAGAATTCGTCATGAAGTTGCCCAAAAAACAAAAAAACAGCTTAGAAAAGTGCCAGAACTTTTTTTCTTTTTAGACGACTCTTTAGATTATATAGAAAAAATTGAAGATTCTTTAAAGGGTCTTAATAACCCTCTTAAAAAACAATGATTTGAATTTTTCTTCTTTTATGTCATTGCGTTACTTTTTTACTAAAAATAAAAATTCAGCGATTAATTATATGTCAATTCTTGCGTTAACTGGTGTAATTGTGAGCTCAACGGCTATGCTGGTTGTATTGTCTGGATTTAGCGGGTTAAAAGACTATAGTCTTGAGTTCATTTCAAACATCACTCCGGACCTGAAAATAAGTTCTAAAGAGGGCAAGGGTTTTGTATATAATGATAAAATGAAAAGAGTGTTGCAAGAAAACGGGCTTCTTGTAAGTAAATCATATGAAGATAAGGTGTTAATGTCTTTAGGAAATAACAATCAAATTGTTTCACTAAAATCAATAGATAAAAATTTTCCCAAAGAAAAAATCGAGTCTTTATTGTATGAAGGGCTATGGCCAGAGTTAGAGGGTGATGAAATTGTTGTTGGCTGGGAAAATGCCTATGGGCTTGGGGTTGCTATAAATGACAATCTTAACCCGATAACATTATATGTTCCTAAAGCCGGCAAGGGACAAGTCTTTTCTGCATCAGACATTTTAAAGTCAAAAAAAACAATCGCCTCTGGCATTTTTAGCATTAATTCTGAGCTGAATAACTCTTTGATTTTTTCTGATTTTAATTTTGGCAAAGAGCTTTTTGGGCTAAAAGATGGTGTTGTAGGTTCTTTAGACGTCTATGACCAGTTTGTTTCCAAAAAGACTTTAGCGCTTTTGTCAAAAGAATTTGGAGATGGTTTTGTTTTCGAAAATAAGATAGAACAAAACCGGTCTTTATATAAAATGTTAAATACGGAGCAGGCTGTAATTTATTTAATTTTTGCCTTAATTGTGACAATTGCTTTATTTAATATGTTTGGAGCTCTTATAATGATGATTCTTGAAAAGAAAAACAATCTAAAAACTCTAATAATATTGGGTTTAACTGAGAAAAAAATGAGCAGAATATTTCTTTATCAGGGGCTGTTAATTTCAGTTGTAGGCTGTTTAATTGGCCTGCTTATTGGTGTGATACTGCTTTTTTTACAACAAAAGTTTTCTTTATTAATGATAACCTCAAGCTTAGCATATCCTGTTTCTTATGAAGTTATAAACTTTTTTATAGTGTTTGGAACAATTTTAAGCTTAGGGGCTATGGCATCATTTGCCGCCTCTTATTATGCCAAGCGTCATGTTATGAAAACTTTTGAGCAATAGAGTCTAAAATATTAAAAACTTCTTTTGATTCTTCCGCTGTAACCAGACTTTGTCTATAAGGCTTAAAATTTTCAATTCCTTTGAAATAATTTGAATAGTGTCTTCTTGTTTCATATACGCCGAGCCTTTCTCCTTTCCAAGCAACTGCCATCTCAAGATGTCTTTTAGCAACAGCCGCTCGCTGTTTTATCGAAACTTCAGGCCGCTGTTCACCTGTTTTGAAGTAGTGCTTAATCTCATCAAAAAACCAGGGATTTCCTATTGAAGCTCTGCCAATCATTGCTCCGTCAAGACCCAGGCTATCACGAATAAACATTGCTTTTTCAGGGGTGTTAATGTCTCCGTTTGCAAAAACAGGAATATGCATTCTCGGATTATTTTTTACCTTTTCTATATAGCTCCAGTCTGCGTCTCCTTTATACATTTGAGCTCTTGTTCTTCCGTGTATTGCTATTGCTTTACAGCCAATATCTTGTAGCCTCTCAGCAACCTCAATAATTTTAATCGAATTATGGTCCCACCCAAGCCTTGTTTTCACAGTAACTGGAAGAGAAGTCCTCTCAACTATAGCTTTAGTTAAGCTTTCCATTAAACATATGTCCTTTAGAATTCCTGCACCTGCGCCTTTAGAAACAACTTTTTTTACAGGGCAACCAAAATTTATATCTATAATATCTGGATTAGACCTTTCAACGATGTCAACTGCTTTGAGCATAGAATCTAGTTTAGCGCCAAATATTTGAATGCCAACAGGCCTCTCTTTTTCATATATATCCAGCTTAATTACGCTTTTTGCCGCATCTCTAATAAGCCCTTCAGATGAGATAAACTCTGTGTAAACAACATCTGCTCCATTCTCTTTACACAATGCCCTAAAAGGAGGGTCACTAACGTCTTCCATGGGGGCCAACAATAAAGGGAAGTTTCCCAGCTCTATGTCTGCAATCTTTGCCATTTAAATCAAAATATTTAGGTAAAGATAACCAAGTCTTTATTAAGGCCATATAACAATAATTTTTACTTATTTTTGTACCCTCAGTTTGTTCAATGAAAAATATTAGAAATTTTTGTATAATTGCCCATATTGATCATGGTAAAAGCACGCTTGCTGACAGATTACTGGAGTTTACTGGGGCTATCACAGACCGTGAGAAACAAGATCAGCTGTTAGACAATATGGATCTTGAACGAGAGAGGGGTATAACTATTAAGTCGCACGCAATTCAAATGTATTTCAAGCGTGGGGGTGAAGATTTTGTGTTAAATCTTATCGACACGCCTGGCCATGTTGATTTTTCATATGAGGTTTCTAGATCAATCGCGGCGTGTGAAGGGGCTTTGTTAGTTGTTGATGCAGCTCAGAGCATTCAGGCTCAAACCATATCGAACCTGTATTTGGCATTAGAAAATGATTTAGAGATTATTCCTGTCCTAAACAAGGTTGATCTGCCTAGTGCAAACCCTGCAGAAGTAACGGACGATATTGTGGATCTTTTAGGGTGTGAACCAGCAGATGTAATTCCTGCAAGTGCCAAAACAGGCCAGGGAATAGAGCAAATTTTAAATGCAATTATAGAAAAAATCCCTTCTCCAAACGGAAACGAAACAAAGCCTCTGCAGGCTTTAATTTTTGATTCTGTATACAACCCTTTTAGAGGTGTGGAAACTTATTTTAGAATTCTTAACGGCTCTATAAAGAAGGGCCAAAAAATTAAATTTATAGCTACAGGAAAATCTTATTTTGCCGACGAAGTTGGAACGCTTAATTTAAACCAAAGCCCCAAAGACGAAATTTATGCTGGAGATGTTGGCTATTTAATTACCGGGATAAAAGAGGCTAAAGAGGTAAAAGTAGGGGACACAATTACTGACTTTGAAAACCCTACAATAGAGGCTGTTTCTGGGTTTGAGGATGTAAAGCCAATGGTTTTTGCTGGCATATACCCTGTTGACACAGAGGATTATGAAGAGCTACGTGGAGCAATGGAAAAACTACAATTAAACGACGCTTCTCTAGTGTTCACGCCGGAAAGCTCTGCTGCTCTTGGCTTTGGTTTTCGTTGTGGTTTCCTGGGTATGCTGCACATGGAAATTGTTCAAGAAAGGCTGGAAAGAGAATTTGGAATGACCGTTATTACTACCGTTCCTAACGTGTCCTATCACGCTTATTCGAAGAAAAGCCCTAACGAGATAATCCTTGTAAACAACCCGTCTGATTTGCCTGACCCTTCATTTCTTGAAAGAGTTGAAGAGCCGTTTATAAAAGCTTCAATAATTACGAAGTCTGATTTTATAGGCAATGTAATGTCTCTATGTATAGAAAAAAGGGGGGTTATAAAAAGCCAAACTTATTTAACCACCACTAGGGTTGAGCTTGTCTTTGATATGCCTTTGGCTGAAATTGTTTTTGATTTTTATGACAGGCTTAAGACAGTGTCAAAAGGTTATGCTTCTTTTGATTATTCTCCAATCGGGCTACAACAATCAAAGCTTGTTAGGGTGGACATTTTATTAAACTCTAAGGCTGTTGACGCTCTTTCTGCCTTGATACATGCAGATAATGCATATAGAATAGGAAAAAAGATTTGTGAAAAGCTAAAAGAATTAATTCCCAGACAGCAATTTGATGTGCCTATTCAGGCCGCAATAGGAGCAAAAATTATTTCAAGAGAAACAATTAAGGCGTTAAGAAAAGATGTAACTGCAAAGTGTTATGGAGGAGATATCACCAGGAAAAGAAAACTCTTAGAAAAGCAGAAAAAAGGGAAAAAAAGAATGCGTCAAGTGGGTAGTGTTGAAATTCCTCAAGAAGCTTTTATGGCTGTTTTAAAGCTTAGTGACTAGTCTTTTAAAGTAATTCGCAAAACAGAGCAAGCTGCTCTTTCTGTAAACTTGTCTTTTCCTCCTCCAAATAAAACCTTGATCCAATTATCTTTTTCGGGCGTTCCCAATATTAATAAATCATAGCCTGCAGAAATTTTAGAAATTGTTTCAACAGGGTTTGGGCTTTTAACAACCAAAACCTCAGCTTTAACTTCTGATTGTTTAAGTTTTTCGCTTGATCTATGCTTTATTGTTTCTGTAGTTGAGCTGTTTTCAGGCATTACGTGTAGGAGGGTTAGGGAGGCTTTAAAGTAGTCACATACATTTTTTGCGATACCAATAAAGTTTTTATCTTTTCTTCCCGGCCTTAGGGCTAAAAGAACTTTTCCAACATACCGAACCCCGTTATCTCTGTACAAAGCAAGATTTGAGTTTATATTGGCCAAGAGCCACCCTATAGGGTTTGTAACAAATATGCCTGTCGTAGGTCTTCCGTCCCACCCCATAACTAGCCAATCACAGCTGCTCTGTGAGCTTAGCTGATTGATTGTGTCTGAAAGCTCATGAGTTACCACGGCCTCAAAATCAACCGAGACTTTTTGAGATTTTGAAATTCGCGAAAGCCTTCTTTTTAAGGAGTTCTCTGTAGGAGAATCCTCTAAAAAAACATCTAAGTCCGTTTGGCTGGGAACCTCTGTAATGTTTAAGGCTTGTATCTGTTTTTTGCTCTGAATAGCCGCTGCCATTTCAACGAGCATTTCTGGCGAAGTCTCATTTCCTAAAAGCGGTACGATTGCGCCTGCGCTTGATGCAATTTTAGGATCAAGCTTTGAAGATGCCTTTTTTATATTGATGGCTTTTTGTTTCTTTGACTCCTCTTTTTTTACAAACAAGGAAGATGCGGGCCTTTGAGCATAATTTTTTAAAACCCCAGACCTCATTACGCTTTTTCCATAAACGAAATATATGCCTGCTCCAAGGACAAATATTGCAAAAATTGCTAGAAGCGGAATCATTCCAAGAAAAACCAGGAAAAATATTCCACTAACAATCCCAAATATTTGTACCCAAGGGTAAAATGGGGATTTATATTTTGGTTGATACCATTGAGCTGCTGTTTCACGAAGTACAATTACCGCAAGATTTACGGAAACAAACATCATTACTTTAAAGGCGCTTGCGAGCTTTGCTATTTCAAAAACATCTAAAAATAAAACCACTAGAGCAATTGCAACACATGTGGCCGCAATTGTGTTTACTGGGGTTAAAAACCTCCTGTGAACCTTGCTCCAGAATTCTGGCAAAAGCCCATCTCTTGACATTGCGAAAGGAAACCTAGAAGAAGCTAGTACTCCTGCATTTACTGTAGAAAGAAGTGTAAGTACGGCTATAAAAGCTATAAAAGCCCCTACAACATGAACACCGTTAATTTCAAAAGAAGAGACGTTAAGGTCAATCGCTAGGGTGTGTATCGGGCTGTAGTTTCCTGCAAGTTCTGAAAGGCTAATGTTCGAGGTTAACACAAAAGAAATTAAAACATAAATTATAGTAATTATAATCAAGGACAAAATCATTCCCTGAGGTAAGTTTTTATCTGGGTTTTTAATTTCTTCTGCTATTGCCGCAACCTTTGTTACGCCAGAATAAGAAAGGTAAACAAAAGCAACTGTAAAGATCAGGTCTTTGTATCCCGCGAGCTCTACTGTTTCATTTTTAAGTTTTGCAAAGAATGGGGTTGCTTGGTCCATTGTTTGTATTCCTAAAACGAAAAGAGCTGCTAAAACAATTAATGCTAAAAGAACAGCATAAGACTGAAAGCTTCCGGCTTTTTTAGCGCCAACAACATTTAACAGGAACACTAAAAACAAAAACCCTAGTCCAACTGATTTTGTAATTCCTTCGCTGTCCATTTCTAAAACCACAAGCACATAGGCGCCTATTCCCACTAAGGCAAATGCACATTTTAAAACTAGCGCAATCCAAAGGCCAAGCCCTGAAATAGTCCCAAACAAAGGGCCAAAAGCTCTTTCAATAAAAACATAAGTCCCTCCTGAGCTCGGCATTGCTGTTGCTAATTCTGATTTAGAGTATGCTGCGGGCAAAATACAAATTGCAGCAATCAAATAAGCAAGCCACAGAGACGCTCCTATCTTAGTTGCGGCAAGCCCAGGAAGAACAAAAATTCCTGTTCCGAGCATTCCTCCTATTCCAATAGCGATAACCGCAGGTAATGATAAACTTCTCTCTAACTTCTTCAAAATATTGTTTTATATTTATAAAAATACTAAATAATCTTTTCAATTGAACCTGTACCCAATAAATGCTGGAAATTTTATGCTTGACGGAGGGGCTATGTTTGGGGTTGTCCCAAAAACTATTTGGCAAAAAAGTAATCCTGCAGACATTAACAATATGGTAAAAATTGCTGCTCGATGCTTGCTTGTTGAAAATGGCGACCGACTAATATTAATTGATACAGGAATGGGCAATAAACAAAGTGAAAAGTTTTTTAGTTATTATTATCGTTGGGGAGTTGATTCGCTTGAATTTTCTTTAAAAAAACACGGCTTTTGTGCGGATGACATAACCGACGTTTTTCTTACTCACTTGCACTTTGACCATTGTGGAGGGGCTGTGATTAGAACGGGTGAAAACAGTTATCAAACAGCTTTTAAAAACGCCAAATACTGGAGCAATAAAAGCCATTGGAACTGGGCGCTGAATCCTAACAAAAGAGAGGGGGCTTCTTTTTTAAAAGAAAACATTCTTCCAATTTTAGAGTCGGGTCAATTAAATTTTTTAAAAAAGGACAGCAATAATTATTTGACTTCCTCTGAGTTGGGTTTTGATGTTTTATTTGTTGACGGTCATACAGAAAAGCAAATGATACCCATCGTTAATTATCAGGGCCAAAAAATTGCCTTTTCAGCAGATCTTGTCCCAACACTCGGACACCTCCCTCTTCCTTATATTCCGGGCTATGATGTTAGGCCGCTGGTTTCTTTAAAAGAAAAAGAACTGTTCTTAGAATTTTGCCACGAAAATGGTGTATTTTTATTCTTTGAGCATGATGCTTTTACAGAGCTTGGCTCTCTTAAAAAAACTGATCGCGGCATTCGAATTAATCATAAACTAAGTCTCTTTGAACTATGAAAAAAATTTTTTGTTTGATTGTTTATTTTTTTTATTTAGCTACTTTTTGTCAAGAAAAGCCTGTTCGCTGGCAACAACAAGTTGATTATAAAATGGTAGTTGATGTAGATGTTGAAAAACACACCTATGAAGGAACACAAAGGCTTGTTTATAAAAACAACTCTCCTGATGAGCTTTCCAGAGTTTTTTATCATCTGTACTTTAATGCTTTTAAGCCTGGAACAGACTTAGAACAAAACTCAAGAAACTCTGTTGATGATTCAAGAAGCATGTCTGAAAAACTTTTAACAATTCCCGAAGAAGATTGGGGGGACGTTCAAATTAAATCATTATTACAAGACGGTGTTTCTGTTAACTTTAAAGTTGAGGAAACTATTTTAATTGTTGATCTCGCTAAACCTATTGTGCCTGGCAAAAAAACTGTTTTAGAAATGGGGTTTTTTATTCAGACTCCGGCTATGATTAGGCGTTCAGGAAAAGAAAGTGAAGATAATGTTGCTTTTTCAATGTCCCAATGGTATCCTAAAATTTGTCAATATGATGATGAGGGCTGGCACGCCAACCCTTATATCGGAAGAGAGTTTTATGGAGTCTGGGGTAATTTTGATGTTACTATTAATATAGACAAAGACTACACTGTTGCAGGGTCTGGGTATTTGCAAAACCCTGAATTAATTGGTCATGGGTACGCTCCTTTAAAGAAAGGATTAATTCAGGGCGACAAAATTTCTTGGCGTTTTCTTGCTCATGATGTTCATGATTTTAGTTGGGCTGCTGACCCTCACTTTATTCATGACTTTATTGATATAAAAAATGGCCCTAGAATGCATTTTTTCTACAAAAGTGATTCAGATTATGTAGAACTATGGAAAGATTTTCAACAAAACTCTGCTGAGTTTTTAAGGTTCTTTAGCAAAACTATTGGTAAATATCCTTATGATCAATATTCAATTATTATGGCTGGTGATGGGGGAATGGAGTATGCTATGTGCACTTTTATTGACGGGGTTGGACATCCAACAATAGAAAGTTTGTACTCTGTCACTTCACACGAAATTGCTCATACTTGGTTTCAATTTTTAATGGCCACTAATGAGTCTAAACATGCTTGGATGGACGAGGGGTTTACAAGTTATATTGACGACGTTGCTTTAAATGTCGTATTAAATCACGGAAAGGCTCTTCCAAACGCAAATGCCTACCAAGATTACTTTAAATGGGTGGCTTCAGGGCTTGAAGAACCAATGACAACTCATGCAGACCGATTCAAATATAACAGTGGTTATGGAATGAGTTCTTATGATAAGGGGTCGATATTTTTATCTCAACTAGAATATGTAATAGGGAAGGTAAATTTTGATAATACTTTAAAAAAATATTTTAAGGATTGGTCTTTCAAACACCCTAAGCCAAATGACTTTCTTAGGTGTGCAGAAAAAATTTCTGGTTTGGAGCTTGACTGGTACCTGCTTGACTGGACACAAAGTACGATGACAATTGATTATGCTATAAGTTCAGTAGAAGAAGACTGTAAAAAAACAAAAATTCTTTTAAGAAGAATCGGGCAAATGGGTATGCCAATAGATATCAAAATATTCTTAAAATCTGGAAAATCAATAATGTATAATATTCCCCTGACAAAAATGAGAGGATCAAAACCCGTTAAAAATTTCACCCTTTTAGATTCCTGGAGTTGGGCTAAGCCTGAATACGGTTTTTACATAGATGTTAGTAAAAGTGATGTCTCAAAAATTATAATTGATCCGGAAGGTAAAATGGCTGACGTTAATAGAACCAATAATATTGTGATTTTTTAAATGAGTTTTCCGCTAACAAAAAATAATAGTCTTAAAAACCACTCTGATTTGGAAATGCTTTTTAAAAATGGAGATAAACTCACTTCTCCCTTAATTTCTCTTTATTATGTTCAATCTTATGATAAAAATTTAAAAATTGTTTTTTCTGTTGGAAAGAAAAAACATAAGCTTGCTGTAGATAGAAATAAAATAAAGAGACTTATGAAAGAGTCTTTTCGTTTAGGTGCTTTTGATTACATAGTTCCTTCCATTTCATATCACTTTGCATTCATTTATATTGATGACAAGGTTCCTAAATTAAGTGAGGTTAATAAATCAATGAATTCATTACTTTTGTCTTTCAAAAACAATGTTCTGTGTTAAAAATAAATTTTACACTTTTTCTTTTTCTTTTTTCAAACATATTGTTTTCTCAATTTAACATTGAACATTCTGTATATTTTGATACGGACATCTTCAGCTTGACAAAAACAGAAAAAACCCGTTTACAAAAGTTTATAAATACTTTGCCTAAAAAAAATGTGTTGCAAATAGAAATTTATGGTTTTTGTGATGATATTGGTGGTAATAATTATAATCTTACGCTTTCTCAAAATAGAGCTGATGCTATAAAAGAAATTTTTTTTTCTGAGTCCTTTTTTTCAGAAAAAATAGTTACAGTTGACGGAAAAGGAGAACTTCTTTTAAATATAATTGATGAAAAAGATCCTGAAATTATAAGAGCATTAAATAGAAGGGTGGATATTGTTATTGGGTATCCTGAAAAAAAACAAATAATTTCTCCTAAAAAAGAAAAGCTAGTTTTAAAAAATGTATTATTTATAACAGGGTATAGTTATCTAACCTTTAGTTCAAAAAAAGAACTTGATATCATCGCTGATAAAATTAAAAAATCTAATTTTTCTTTTATTATTCAGGGGCACGTGTGTTGTACTCAAGGAGTAAGAGATGCTATTGATAAAAAAACAAATAAAAGAAACCTTTCTGTTGCTAGAGCTAAATTTGTATATGATTTTTTTTTAGAAAAAGGAATAAAAAAAGAAAGAATGTCTTATGAAGGTTTGGGTCATAGATTTCCTTTAGGCTTAGGTGAAGATAAGGATAGAAGAGTAGAAATTTTAATCGTTTCGGATTAAATCTAAAAACATTCTTTGATGCGGTATTCCGTCTTCTAAATATTCTGCCCCTTCTGTGTAAAAACCTAGTTCTTTATAAAATTTATCTAAATATTTTTGAGCTGATAATTCTATTTTTTCACTCTCTAAATTTTCTTTTATATAGTTGATAGATTTAATCATTATTTTTTTTCCAAGGTCTTTTCCTCTTTCACTTTTTTTTACCACTACTCTTCCTATACTTGGGTTGTCTTTGTAATAATTTCCTCTTTTAAAAATTCTTGTATAAGATATAATCTCGTTATTACTTTCTGTAAATATATGGATTGCTTCCTTATCTTTTCCGTCTAAATCTTGATAAACACAGTTTTGTTCAACAACAAAAACAGCAGATCTTAATTTTAATATATTATATAATTCTGCTGATGTAATTTCTTCAAATTTTTTTATGTGACTTTTCATCTACTAATTTTATTAACCCTTTTTTCATGCCTTCCTCCTTCAAATTTTTCTGAAATGAATAATTTTACAATTTCTATAGCCTCTTCTTTATCTACAAATCTTGCTGGAATACAAACTATGTTTGCATTATTATGCGTCTTAGAAAGTATTGTTAACTCTTTGTTCCAACAAAGAGCTGCTCTTACTTTTTCATATTTATTCGCCGTCATGCATACACCATTTCCACTACCACAAATAAGAATTCCTAAATCAGATGATTGATTATTAATATCTTTAGAAACTGGGTGTGCAAAATCTGGATAATCAACACTATCTAAAGAATCTGTTCCATAATTATTAACGTCTATATTTTTATCAAATAAATATTTTTGTATTTGTTTTTTGTGTTCTACACCAGCGTGATCATTTCCAATAGATATCCTCATTGCTTGTTAGTTATTTGTTAATATTATCTTATATGTTTTTTTTAAGAGAATTTTCATAAAATTTTTAAACTTTATTCCTAATTTATTTTGTTTATTTAATTTACTATTTATTAATAATAAATTTGAAGTTTTCAATAATTATTATTTTTTTATTTATTAATATTTTTATTATTTTTTTTAAAATTAAAAATTGTTAATATCTATAATATCTCATTGATAATTATATATTTATATATATATAATATGTTAATTTTATTTTAATAGTTTCTTTATATTATTAAAACCAACTATATTTTTAAAAGTTATAGTAACTATTAACAAACTATAATAATATCTTTTTATTTTTTAAAATTTAAATAATATAATATATAATGTTTATAAGTATAAAATCATTTAATATTCTATATTATTATTAGTCATATTTTTGCCTTAGATGAGAAATAAAAATAATAAAAAAACTTATAGAGGAATACTTGACTTTTCAAACAGAAAAGATCCATTTATTAATTGTGTTAAAATTGCTCATCATGTTAAATTAAGTTCTTCTATCATAAATTATTTTCATGGAGATGTTGTCGAGTTTGAAATTATTAGTAGAAGAAGAAAAGGTTATTATTTAGGTAAAATATTGAAATTAATTGAGAGAAAAAAGAAAGAATATATTGGAATTATTCAAATAAATAAAAACTTTGCCTTTACAATTATTGAAGATAGAAATGTATACACGGATTGTTTTATACCTAGTACCCATATTGGAAAAGCTCAAGACGGTGATAAGGTCTTAATTAAAATACTTGACTGGAAAAAACAGGATTTATCACCAATAGGTAGAGTAGAAAAAATTCTTGGCAAACCTGGTGAACACACTACAGAAATAGATTCAATTTTATCTAAAAATAGTATAGAAATAAAATTTTCTGAAGAAGTAAAAGAATTTACAAAAAACATCTCTGATAAAATAAGTAAAAAGGACATTGAAAAAAGAAGAGACTTTAGAAAGACCTTAACATTTACAATAGACCCAACTGACGCAAAAGATTTTGATGATGCATTATCATATAAAAAATTAGAAAATAATAATATTGAAGTTGGAATACATATAGCAGATGTTTCACATTATGTAGTGCCCGGAACAATATTAGACAAAGAGGCATATAATAGAGCGACATCTATTTATTTGGTTGATAGAGTTATTCCTATGTTGCCAGAAAAACTATCAAATAAAATATGTTCTTTACGACCTAAAGAGGAAAAGCTAACTTTTTCTTCTGTTTTTATTTTTAACGATAAAGGCCATATTATTGAGAGTTGGTTTGGGAGGACTATAATAGAAAGTGATTATAGGTTTTCATACCAAGAAGCACAGGAAATAATTGAAACCAAATCAAATAAAATATCAAAAAAAAATTCTTTACAAAAGAAAGAATATAAAGTTGATAAAATTATTGTTGAAGCAATTTTAAAACTAGATAAAATAGCAAAACAAAAAAGAAAAGAGAGAGAAAATAAAGGATCAATTAACTTTAATAAAAAAGAAGTTTCTTTTAAACTAAATGAAGAAAAAAATCCAACAGATATAATTTTTAAGGAAAGTAAAGATGCAAATAAGTTAATTGAAGAGTTTATGTTAATTGCAAATAAAAAAGTAGCTGCGCTTTTTAAAGAAATAAAAAAACAAAAATATATTTATAGGGTTCATGATGTTCCAGATATAGAAAAATTAAAAAATTTAAAACATATTGTCAAGGGATTTGGATATAATCTTGATATTTCAAGTTCAAATGGAATATCTAAGTCTTTAAATAAACTTCTTAATGAGGTAAAAGGAAAAAAAGAACAAAACCTTATAGAATCTTTAACATTGAGAAGCATGAGTAAAGCTGAATATTCGACAAACAACATAGGTCATTATGGACTTGCTTTTGTAAATTATACGCATTTTACGTCTCCCATAAGAAGATATCCAGACGTTCTTGTTCACCGGCTTTTACAAGACCTTTTAAATCAGCAATATGGTAGATATGATAAAAACCTACAGAAAAAATCAGTTTACTGTTCAGAACAAGAAAATATAGCAGTAAAAGCAGAGAGAGAGTCTATAAAATTTATGCAAATAAAGTTTATGCAAGATAAAATTGGCAAAGAATATAAAGGAACTATATCAGGCGTATCAGATTGGGGAATTTATGTTGAAATAGAAGAAAATAAATGTGAAGGGATGGTATATATTAGAGACATTAAAGATGATAAATATTTTTATAATGTTGAAGAACAGTCTTTAATAGGCAAAAAAACAAAGAAGAAATATCAATTAGGAGATTCCTTAAAAATAGAGGTTAAGAAGGCAGATTTAATAAAAAAACATTTAGATTTTATAATTATTTAATAAATTTAATAAATGAAAAAAATATTTTATTTATTGTTATTGCTTCCTATTTTTTCTTTTTCACAAGAAAAAATAAATAGGAGCATAGGAGATTTTAATTCACTTTCAGTTCATGATGGTATAGAGTTAGAAATAGTAAAATCAGACATGAATATGGTTGACATTTATGGACCAAAATCAAATAAGGTTATAGTAAAAAATAAAAATGGCAATCTTAAAATAAGAACAAAATTTTTTAAAAAATTTTCAGAAGACAAAATAAAAGTGGTTTTAAAATATAAACAACTTAGCTCTATTATTTCAAGCAGGGGTTCAGAAATTTTTTCTAAAGACACTATTACTCAACAAGAGATAACAATTATATCAAAAACAAAGTCTAAACAAAAATATATAATTAATAACAACTTCTTAAACAGCTTTGCTTTAACCGGTGGAAAGATATTTTTTTCTGGAAACACTAAATACCATAAAAGTAAAAGCAAACTTTTAGGAGTTGTTAATGCTCAGGAATTGTTATCAATTCAAACAGAGGCAAAATCAATTTCAAAAGGAATAATTAATATAAATGCATCTGCTTTGATAGATGCATTTTCTGTTACAGCGGGAACTATAAATATATATACCAAAACAACAAAAATAATAGAAAGAACACTCTTTGGAGGAAAAGTAAATCTTTTATACGAATAATGGATATAAATGTTTTTACACCTATAACTATTGGATTCTTTACCGCATTTATTATGGGACCTGTTTTTTGGGTTCTTTTAGAAACCAGTATCACAAAAGGATTCAAAGCAGCATTAGCATTTGACATAGGGGTTCTTATTTCAGATGTTGTTTTTTTAATAATCTGTTTTTTCGGAAGTTCTCAACTAAAAAGTGCAAAAGAAAACCAAGAAGGACTTTATGTTTTAGGGGGAACTATTTTGTTGGTTTACGGAATAATCTATCTTATAAATAGAAGCAAAAAAAGAAACAGAAACACAGAACTTAATATAAATAAAGAAAACTATTTTGGACTTGCGGTAAAAGGATTTGCTCTTAACATTATTAATGTTGGTGTTTTAATATATTGGTTAGCAGCCACCTCAGCTTTTGCTCCAGCAGGAGAAGCAAATTCAACAGGCTTTATCTTGTTCTTTTCAATAGTTTTATTCACATATTTTATTGTTGATCTTTTTAAAATTATTGTTGCTAACCGTTTCTCAAGACTTCTAACAGACACAACAATAGTTTTTATAAACACTTTAATTTCTATAATATTAATTATCTCAGGGGTGGTTTTTATTATTAAAGGTTTTGAATTTTAATCCCATAACACCCAGGTTTAATTTAAAAATTTTATATATTCACATACTAACTAAATTTAATAAAATGAAAAATTCTTTTTTTACAATCATAACACTTTCTCTAATATTCTCTTGTTACCAAGGACCAACAGTAGAATTTGATGACGATAAATCACAAGCAGTTCAGACAATCTTTGACGCTTATATGGCAAATGATATGCAAGGAATTGCAGATGTTTATGCAGAAGACGCATACGTGTTTTCTAACAGCACTGACTCTATACCAATCGGAGAAAATCTTGCACTTGTAGCTTCTCATCACGAAATGTTTGACAATATAAAGTGTGTTTTTGGAGATGAAGGAAAGTCAGCTTGGATTGAAACAACAACATACAAAGAAGAAGACTTGACTATTACCAGAGCATGGTTTTTATGGACAGGAGTAGGAAAAGCTAGCGGTGTTGCAGTAGAAGTTCCAACACAAATTTCTTATATGTGGGGAGATGACAACAAAATTCAAAGATCATACTTAAGAAACGACACTAGCGCAATGCTTAAAGAAGTAGAGTTTGCGCAGTCAATGATGGCAGAATAAAAGACACATTAACAGAACTTAAAACATGAAAAAATTAATTTTAATAATATTTGCTGCGCTTTTATTTAGCGGCTGTACACAAGGGCTTCAGGTTACGTTTACTGATGACAATTCAAACGCAATAAGAGGCCATTTCCAAAACTACTTAAACAACGACATGGACGGTCTTAAAGAGCTTTGGTCTCCAGACTTAAAAGTCTATCTAAATTCAAAAGAAGCAATTGGACTTGATGAGCTGGTTTCAATGCTTGAAGCACAACATGCTGGCTTTGAACCAATACTTATGACTTTTGGAGAAGAAGGAGGAGAAGACCTAGGCGTATGGGTCCAAACGATTAATTACCCGGCTGTAGGAGAATACCCTCCAGCAACTTTAACTCAGTCATGGTTTGATTGGCGTGCCACAGGAAAAGTTACAGGAAAAACAATTGTTTTGCCTGCACACATTGGCTTCAAATGGGGTGATGACGGAAAAATAATTGAAGAATATCACACTTACGACACTCAAGAAATGATGGCAGAATTAGCTTTGTCAGAGATTGAATAAGACCAAAAGAATATTTAAACTAAAAAACCCCCCTGTCTTATAAAACAGGGGGTTTTTGTTGAGGCGCCTGGCGGATTCGAACCGCCGTACAAGGTTTTGCAGACCTCTGCCTAGCCGCTCGGCCAAGGCGCCAAATTATAAGTGTGGGCAAATTTATAATAAATTTTTAACTTATTACCTATTTCTCTCATCTGTTAGACAAACCGTAACATTCTCTACATCTGCATTTATCGGCGGGCAGACTTTAGAAACACAGACAGTGATTTTATCTAATAAAGAAATCTCGGCTAAAGAGCAAGAACAAATTCTTTTTACCACAGACTCAAGCATTTTTGAACGAACCCCCATCTCTCTGGTTACTATCCTGGCAAGATCTACATAGTTAACTGTTTTCGATATGTCGTCTTCAAAAGCCTCCTTATCAAGCAAACACTCTGCAGATACATTTACAACATAATCACTCCCAATTATTTTTTCTTCTTCCATGCAACCGTGGTATGCATAAATTTTTAGATTTTCAACTTTAACTGTTGCCTTCATTAATTATTCTTTTGATAACTTTGTAAACTTATTAAAAACAAATTAGTGTGGAAAACAAAGC
>MDSW01017407.1_pt1 | contig 36870 bp, 32 predicted proteins | sample 811171 | NCBI WGS metagenome assembly MDSW01 (sample SAMN05326641, study PRJNA326480) | marine metagenome | isolation source: seawater | place: Atlantic Ocean: North West | collected 2012 | reverse complement strand
CAGTCACATCCACTTCAGCCACCTCGGTCGTGCCGACAAAGCCCCCTTGGCTTTCTTGAGGTCTGTCATAGGCTTTCACAGGGTAATCTGCTCTGATTATGAGTGCCAAATCTCCCGGGGCCGGATTTCTGTAGTCTCCCGCATCGGCAGTTCCAGCCACATCGATGAAAGCCCCGGATGAGGCCCTTGCAAGAATCTTGACAGTTCGATGGTCAGGATCAGCCCGATCTTCTTCAGTCGGTTCAAACTTCAAACCGGTAGGAGATCTGAACATCACGGGAAGTCTGCAGTTAGACATCAGATTATTTCTAATCTGATCGTCCGTACATACCTGGCTCAGGTATGCCGGTTGCATTGTTCGAACGTCCTGTTCGACTGCTGCCGCTGACCAAACATTCCTCCAAGAAGGATCATACGGATCGCCCTCTTCATTGTAAATCAAGAAATGTTGATTTTCATCATGCAAAGGATCGTCGAAGAATGTGACTCCGAACAGTCCTGCTAACTCATTCGCATTCGAATTCTCAGACGCAACTATCACCTTCCCCCCAGATTCAGTTACGAAGTCATATATCGCCCGCGCTTCAGTCTGATCTATTGGCTTCTCTGGACCTACGATTACTAGCATACTTCTATGCGGGTCTCTCCAGTCATTAACCAACATAGGCGTGGAAATGGTATTGGCCACGTCGTATCCGTAGTTAGTCTCGCCATCGCCCCTGGGTATGTCTTCCATGAGGGTATCACGCATGCTAGAAAGCTGAGCGAATTTTTCTGCATCCGTATCCCCTCCTTCAACATACGCTGAATAGTATGTTTCATTGGAGAGTACGAAGAACATGGGGAGAATTAGTAGAAGAACTGCAGTAATAGCAAGAGACCAGATCACGATTCTGTTGAATCGCTCTGCATCATTGCTTGTATTAGCCATGCCGAACTTCCCCTTTTCCCGCCCGGCACAGTAGCCGACAGGCCCTTTGCGGGATTCGCGAGGTGTTATAGGTTGCTGAAATTGGTTTGTCGCACAAGACCCGCCAATGTGAGCATTATCGTCGCAATCTTGTTGATATCATGGCAGCTGAAAACAGTACTATTATGCTTGGAATGACACCCAATGCAGGCAAACCCGTTGTTACAACTTCGACAGTCCCCCCGCCATCATCTCCCTTCCCGCCATCATCGTCGTCTCTATCGCCAGTGGCAGCTTGAACCTCTATCCGAGTATCATCGCTAGATGTCTGAGAACCTCCAGACCCCTGGGATATAGCTTGAACTTCTACATCGCAATACTTCGAAGGATGGCTAAGAGCGGCTTCGAACACCACATTCGCACTAATTGATCCACCCACTGCCACTTCCTTGTTAGTGAGTTCCGAAATCTGATTCCCAACGGTTATCAGCGTACAATCAACTGAAACCTCGATCTCAGATGCCCTGTCTGCAATATTGCCATTATTTGAGAGGGTCATACGGAGTATGGTGTCAGCCCCAGCATTAATGGGGCCAAGAGGATCGTCTATCTCGATCGATAGCATGTGTATCGCTGGAATCTCAATAGCCACGTCATCAGAATTTGTATCGCCAGGAAGCGCAACAGGTATCCCTTGCCTGGCAGTAACGGTAGCAGTTACTTGGAAGTCTTCGGTTGTCCCGGCAGGATGAGCCATGACGTCAACACCGTTAATCACCCCCTCGACAGTTACATTCTGGCCTGCACCCACAGTTACATCCGCAGGACATGCAACTTGGGCTTCGAATGGCCCGGTGCAGTCCAGGGACACTTCGATACTCGTTACACCATCATTCTGGATTAATATCGGAACAATCGCTCCCCCTCGATCAGATAGCATGATTTTCTGTATCTCGCCATCTTCGTCGGCAATAGTAGCCGACCATCCCGTAACGCCGTCTTGTGCGGCTACAATCGCTGCTGAGCTGGATACGATTAATGAGGCTATAATCACGCCGATGTAACGCGCTTTACCGCTTCTTCCATCGCTCTCTTTGCGAGAACAGATGCCATTTTCTTTCGATATGACGGAGGGAACCACGTATTCAGAACGGGTCGTACCGTTCTCTTGAGTTCTACCCCCAGACGTTTAGCTTCCAAGCCCCATTCAGCACCCATATCGATAGAATCAACAAGGTCCTTGTGGCTCCGGGGAATGCTCTCAAATCCAGTACTTGCCATATTCAGGCCGGATATGTTACCTTTCTTATCCACCTGGACGGCAAATGCAACTCCCCCTTCTGGAAAATCCCATGCTTCTCTCTGTCTCAATTTCTGATACGATCCAACCACCGAGGAAGATGATTCTGGGAGCTCAACATGAGTTACAATCTCCCCATTTTTCAGAACATTCCGCGTTATCCCGTCTTCTTGGAAGAATTGTTCCAAGGGCATCTCTCTGCGTCCCGCACTAGAAGCAAGATGCACTACAGCACCTAAACAAATCAACGCAGGGGCAAGGTCGCCTTGGTAAGTAGCAACGCAGAGCTCATTCTGATTGGGTATCACTCTGCAGTCAGCACCAGTCCCTTCGTCACATTTGTGGCAATAGTCTATGGAACGGCGCCAAGTTTCACTTTGATTTAGCCAGAAGCAACGGGTATCCAGACATAAATTGCCACCAAGGGTCCCAGAGCGACGTATCATTATGCTCGCAACACTAGATGCGGCTTCGGAAATGAGTGGGTGAACTTCTACTGACTCCACGATATCTTGCAGCCTTGCCATGGCGCCTATTCTGAACGCCGAAACTCCTCCAATCTCTTCAACAGCCGCTAGTGAGATGACATTGGATTTAGGATTGATGCCCCATTTGTAATTTGGAATTAAATCAGTGCCTCCAGAGATCCAATCAAATTCCATCTCTTTATCGGCTAGCCTTCTTGCAGTTTCAACTGCCTCATCTAGCGTAGAAGGCGTATGGATATTGAATGCAGGGGTCCTCATGCGCCCTCACCTCTGTGTCGACGCTCGGTGTGTAGCCATGCACTTCCTGCCAACCCCGGCTTTTCGAGGTATTCTTCATCCGGCAATACTTGGACATACCAATCAGGATCCAACTCCTCTGGGGGTATCTCTGGGTCATTTCCGAACAGTGCCCCGTTATGGTATGCATCTGGTTTAGATTTTAGACGACGCTCCCTATCTCGAATACTATGTTGAGCGCCCCTCTCCTTCAAAATCTTGGATAGAGGGGTCTGATTCAGTCTAGGTGGCGGCAGATCCAGAGGACTCTCAAAACCCCCTTTTCTGCAAGTAGACTCTACAGCGCGGTATATTTTGTCCGGGGTCATGGGCAACTCTTGTATTCTGACTCCAATGGCATCGTACACAGCATTGCATACTGCCGGGAGAATCGGTAATAGGGGCCCTTCCCCTGCTTCCTTGGCTCCGAATGGCCCTTCTGGATCGTTAGACTCTACAATTATGGGGACGACCTCAGGCATCTCGTGAACCGTGGGTATTTTGTATCCGAGAAGATCAGGATTCAGAAGATTGCCTGTCCTCCCATAGCGCATCTCCTCGGAGATTACTTGGCCAAGCCCCATGTGGCAAGATCCGATGATCTGCCCCTCGACAGAGAGCGGATTGAGTGCCTTTCCACAATCATGGGCAGCCCAGACCTTCTCTACCTTTATCTTTCCAGTCTCGACATCAACATCCACTTCAGCCACATATGCAGAAAACGAGTAGGCAGGCGCGAGTCCCGCTGCTGCGCCTTTGTGCATCTTGCCCATGGGGGGAGTCCTGTACGAACCCGACGCAACAAGTGCACCACGATCTTCTTGTGCCTTGTGAAGAGCTTCAAGATAGGAAATCCCGATCGATGGATCGTCTTTGCTGAACACCCGCCTGTCTCCGATTACGATTCTCTCTTCATCAGCACCCGTTATTTCCGATGCCGCCTTAATCAACTCAGAACGAATCTGCATAGCAGCCGAGACAGCAGCATTCGCATTCATGAAAGTAACACGGCTAGAGTACGATCCAAGATCGACGGGCGAAGTATCTGATTCTCTTGACCTTATTCTTATCATGTCCATCGGCAAACCAAGGACTTCAGCCACAGACTGTGCGACAACTGTGTCAGAGCCCTGGCCAATATCCGCCGCACCAGTGTGTATGGTCACCCCTCCGTCCATGTCGATTTTCAGATGTACAGTGGCATGAGGGAATTTGTTCGGATCCCAGTGAATTGGGAGGCCGCTTCCAGAGATAAAGAAGCCACATCCCACGCCTATCCCTTTTCCGAGGGGCATCTTCCTGAATTTTTCATCCCACCCCGATTCTGCCCGAACCCTCTCGAGACATTCCCTCATCCCCATCGAAGTGATCCGGAAACCAGTTATCGTTGCTGAGTGGGGGGGCAGTAGGTTGGCAAGCCTCAAATCTATGGGGTCTACTCCAAGTTTTTCTGAAATATCGTCAATACCTACTTCCACAGCACACCTGGAGTTAACGGCACCATGCCCTCTCATCGCTCCGCTTGCCGGTTTGTTCGTCCAAACCCTGGCTCCTGTGTAATGAAACGCTCCAATCTCATATGGCGCTGTGTGAAGTACGCCATTGTAGTATGTGGTGACATGGCCAAAAGATGCAAACCCACCTCCATCAATCAATGCATCCGTCTCTATCCCGCTGAACCGACCTTCATCATCGGCATGAATGGCCATGGATATCTTTGACGGGTGTCTACCCCGATTGGTCCAGAATACCTCCTCCCTATCGAAGGTTATCCTGACAGGACGACCTGTCTTCCGTGCTAGAATGGCTGCACACATTTCATGGGGGAAAGGGTCCGATTTGCCTCCAAAACCTCCTCCTACAAACGTTCTGTATACGTTAATTTGGTGCATCGGTATCTCAAGTACGTCCGCTAATGCACGGTGCACATAGTGGGGAACTTGTTGAGGTGTGTACAGGGTTAGTCGTCCACGGGGGTCCCAGTGTGCGACAACCGCATGTGGCTCTGTAAATCCGTGATTCACCCCCTTGAATGTCCACGAACTCTCATGCGATGCGATCGAATCTCCAATACTTTGGATCCTACCGAATTTTTGGAACACCCGCTTCTGTATATTTGACTCTCCGATATGGTACTGCCCCCTGTCGTGAATTGGGCTATCCGAATCCTTCAAACCATCTTTTATGTCGAATACGGGTTCCAAATTTTCGTACTCGATACGGATAGAATTGGCTGCCAGACGCGCTGTATCTTCATCCTCGGCCGCTACACACGCAACGATATCACCAATATGGCGAACTTTCTCTACGGCCATCGCATGCTCATCTTTCGTGACTGGTAGAACTCCGAAAGCATGGGGCGCATCCTCTCCCGTTGCAATGCCAAGAACCCCTGGAAGAGACTCAGCCTCGCTAGCATCTATCGACAATACCCTCGCATAATGCCGATCAGTACGGACAAGACGCCCGATTATCTCGCCAGGAAGACGGACATCATCGCCATACACCGCTTGTCCAGTCACTTTCCATTTGCTATCTATCAGAGGGGTACGCTTTCCAATCACTCTTCCTGTTACGAGGTCATCATGACGATGAGGGCCCCATGGCTGGGGGAGTTCGCCACCCTGACTTTCAGGTATTCTCGCTGACCCTCTCTTTTCTGAGATGGGCGAGGAGCCGCCTGAACCTGGACGCGTGAAGTCAAGCTTCCCGGGTTGTTGTCTGTAACCGACCATCTCCTTCTTGTCTTTTGACACCCAAATCAGCCTCCATATTCAGGATGAGGGTTACTTGCTGGGCGAGTAGTCGGGACCGACCTTTCTTCAGATGTAATGATCTCAGAAGCTTCCATTATCGAATCTACAATTTGCTGATATCCCGTGCACCGGCAGAGATTTCCCTCTATAGCGTCCCGAGCCTCTTCTCTAGTAGGCGAGGGATTTGATTCTAATAGCGCAGCGCAGACAACCAAAAAGCCGGGGGTACAGAACCCGCACTGACTTCCACCGCATTCTGCAAACATGGTTTGTATAGGGTGAAGGTGATGACCATCTGCGAGCCCCTCCACAGTAGTAATTTCACAGCCTTCCGCCTCTACTGCAAGAGTCATGCATGACAACTTAGGCTCCCCATCGATCAGAACCGAACAGCATCCGCATGTGCCCATGTCGCAGCCTCTTTTCGCCCCAAGTGTACCCACGCCATCTCTCAATACGTCAAGAAGAATATCGTGATCTCTGATGATTATTTGTCGACTCTTTCCATTGACAGAGGCTGCCCGTGCCCTAGTGGAAACCCCATTTTCGACAGGAAGGGGATGAGCGACCATGCAACCACCCGGGGCCGGTGGTGTAAGAGAGTTAGGGCTATTCAACCAAGGTCATCTGCAACCTTGCCCATGATGATGTTCTCGATTAGTTTGAGATGTCCGCCCATGGTTGATCTAGCCATCCCCATAGTTTCTGCAAGATCCTTCACACTTATTTTTCTCTCTTCGGAATAGTATCCGTTATCTATTGCGCATCGAAGGACCTCTATTTGGCGCTCAGTAAGCAGGTTTTTCCATAATCTTAGGCCATTGGCCTTAACTGGCTGAATGCTTATGGTGTCCCATGGCATCATGAGTTTCAATAATTCAATCAGCCTCTTCATTGAATCGGAACGCCCAGTAAAGTTGAGCTCAAGTCCCTCTGAATCGAGACCATATGGGGGATGCAGGTGAATTTTCTCAAGATCAAGCATCATCATGGGCAAGGTGTGTGTGAGGTTCACTGATGCCAGAAACGTTCCCGTGTCTGCATCTGCCTCATGAACTTCGATAAGATCGAATGTGGAGATTTGCATCACATCATCCAAGACTCCGGAATGAGGTTTGATTTCTGCGAGATGCTCAATACCATCCGCGCCCAATTTCAGATGAGCAAGAATTTCATAACTCTCAACTTTGTCCATCAATTGTCTGAATTCTTCGATCCCTTCGAGTCCACTCCTGTCCCATCGAAGTCTGACTCGCCTCACATGCTATCTTCTACATTCACAGATATGAAACTAGTAGTCTAATAGCGGCACCTGGATATGAACAAGGAAACCATCTGATTCCTTGTAGACATTCAGAGATCAGATCTCATGATGTGAATTATCTCGCTACAAACTGAGAACGCAATCTCTTCTACAGTGACTGCATCGATTGGCACTCCTATCGGACATCGGACATCGTCTATTTTCCGTGCAGAGGCTCCTGCTGATTTGGCAGATTTCACGAATGCCCTCCATTTGGTTTTGGAACCGATACAGCCTATTCTTGGCATTTCTTCGCCTTCCATGGTCAGAAAGCCGATAAGTAGCTGTTCATCTATCGACCAGTCGTGCCCCAGGAGTAGTATATCTGAGAATCTCCCCAAAGATGCTAGATTTTCTGATTTGAGAAATTGTTCTGCTTCGAGCAAAATAAGCTCCTTTGCATCAGGAAATTTTCTCTCAGAGACAAATTCTTTTCTTTCATCAAATACACTGTAACTCCAACCAAGGAGGCCGCATGCTTCGCTTATCGCTTGTGCCACATGCCCGCCCCCCATTAGGAGCAGGTGGGGCTTAGGCTCTAACTTCTCGAATGCCACAATTACCCTGCCCCCGCATAGGCTGTTGAGGTTAGTGGTAGAATCATCTTCATTTTCCTTTGAAAGAACAAATGTTTCGACTCCTCCAATTCCGCCTTCAAGCATGCCTCTTAGACGAGCCTCAACTTTCATCTCGAGACCAGCGCCACCTACTGTGCCGTGAGTCAAACCGCTCGAGGATATCGCCATCTTCGCACCAACCTTTGCAGGAACACTGCCATCAGACCCCACAATAGAGGCCATAGCGACGCTTTCCAACTCTGCGAGTCGCTCTAATGACCACTCGAGAGTCCTCGCACCCATGCTATCACGCATACTCACATTGTCTTTTTCCGTTACGGAAATAACAATTCTCAGAATTGGGAACAAATAAGACCGCCATGCCTCTGACCGGAACGTGAGCCAGACGCTCGATATTGTTCTCACTGCTATGCGAGATGCATTTCTCGCCGTCACAGTATTCGTTGCCGCAATGGTGCTCCTATTCAGCTGGCTACAGTACCTAACTGCTGGAAGATTCGTTGAATGGATAAGATCAAGTCGACAGTGGCAGCCGCTTATCGGGGCTCTGATGGGTCTCACTCCTGGGTGTGGAGGAGCCATCATAATGATGCCAATGTATGCAAGAGGGTATGTCACATACGGCACTGTTCTATCTACGTTGATCGCCACTCTCGGCGATTCCGCTTTCGTTCTTTTCGGAGCAACAATACAAGACCCATCACTTCTGGAACCTGTTCTTGTAGTCCACTTGATATCCTTCGTTGCTGGAGTGTTATGGGGGTATGGTGCTGATTATCTTGAGATAACGCCTTCTAGGCCGTTGGGACGCCTCAGTTTTCGGAATGCCAATCAAACTACTGAGACGAATGACCAAGAGGAAATCGTGGATGAAACCCTCGATATAATCTCCAGCTTCCCCCGTGAAGAACCAGGGACGCTATCGTATCGTATTGTACACAGTGGATACAGGGTCTGGTGGGCAGTCACATCTGTTGGACTGGTTCTCGGCATAATGCTGATCTTCTGGTTCGCAGAGGACCCAAACTACTCCCCAGAAATTGTATGGGACATATCGACAAGAGATGGACTACTCACATGGGTCGGCGTAATCGGCACCACCCTTTCCATTATCCTATATCTTGCTTCCAAGAGCTTTTTCGCAGATGATACGGAGGCAACAATCGGAGATAAGTTGAATTCTCTCGATGAGACTCTGACTCATGCTGCCTCGGAGACAGCATTCGTGACATTTTGGGTCCTTTCTGCGTATCTTGTATTCGAAGTCGCCATGTCTCTAGGCGGCATATCCGAGTCAGATTTAGCTTCGAATGGCGATGGTGCAATGGCGATTATCATCGCTGCTGCCATAGGGCTGATACCTGGGTGCGGCCCTCAGATAATCGCGATAACGTCGTACATAGAGGGAATCATTTCATTTCCTGCATTAGTGGCAAACGCGATATCGCAGGATGGCGATGCCTTGTTCCCACTCCTAGTACGCCACCGGACAGCGTCATTGTGGGCCACAGTTCACACTCTGTTGCCAGGCTTGGCTTCTGGCCTAATATTACTCTGGATGGGCGTCGACTTCCCATGAAGACTCTATATCGGGCCATTTCGATTTGAGCATTTGAACATCGGCTTCCGTATCTATATTGAGATTCATGTGGGGGTCCTCTACTTCGAACCTCAATGGGGTACAGAGACTCCTAAGAGGCATATCTGGTAGTGCATGCCTGACTGCTTCTATAGACGCCTCGTCGAGAAGTATGGGATGGCCACCCCTGCCATCATTCGATGGGCAGGTACAAACTTCAGAGTCAATAAGGCGTCTGAGAGTTTTGGATGAGAAACCGGGCCGATCTACCGGCGCTACTATGGCACGCTTCGGCCATCCAAGAGCCGAAAGACCACATTTTATCGACCCTGTTCTGCCGCTATCGGGGTCGGAATTAACACAATTAATAGCACCAAAAAGTGGCACTTCGCCCTCATCCCACTGCATAGAGCTAACGACGCAGACCCCAAGTCCATGACTCATCATCATCTGAGCCATTGCTGAGACAAGCGGCCTGCCCCCAACTTCAATCAAAGCCTTGTCCCTGCCAAGCCTTCGACTGAAGCCTGCTGCCAAGATTATGCAATAATTTTCTGAAGATTTATCCAGTGTATCACGACCCCACGAAGAGGCGAATTATGTATGCTGCATATCCAACAAGCATGAATCCCCCGAGAGGGCGGGAAAGTCCCTTTCCGATTAGTATCGAACAGGCTACAAGTCCCGAGCTGGCCACAAGTACCCATATGTCCAAATCCATGAATGAATCAGTAATTCCGATCCCGCCGCCGACTATCGAACCTATGCTGAGTACCGCCATCACATTTGCAACATTGGACCCAAGTATGTTGCCTATAGCCACGCCTTGCACACCACGTAACGATGCAGTTATGGTGACTGCAAGTTCTGGTAAAGAGGTTCCAAATGCAACCAGTGTGAGGCCGATAACAGTTTCAGGGACACCCAGGGATATGGCAACCCCCTCGCCCCCTTCTATCAGGAAGTCAGATCCATATTTCACCAAAAATAGACCTCCGATAAATGCAATAGAAGCAATGCCCATGCCGCCTGGAATCCACGATTCTCCCTCGTCACCCGAGTCCTCTTCCCTTGTTTTCAGGATGTATGCGAAGTAGGCGCCCATCGAAACTATGGACATCAATCCCAACCATGCAGGGAACTCACCTAGCAGAGTCGCTCCAAGGATCACTCCCGTCGCGACTAGCAGCATTAATGCGTCTTCTCGAAGATTTTTGTCGGGCTTGGATGTCGCACCAAGGATGATTGCTATTGACAGAACGAGCATCACATTGGCGATATTCGACCCCACCACCCCTCCGACAGCCAAATCAACAGACTCTTCGGTGCCCCGACTTAGCGCATTCAGGACAACCCCAAGCTCAGGAAGACTCGTACCAATTGCAACTAATGTGAAACCCACTAGGAACGAAGGCATACCAAAATGATCTGCTATTTTCATCGATCCTTGAACGACCGCCTCCCCCCCAAATACAAGGAGTATCAGACCAATACAGAGGAGAGCCCCGTCTGGAAGTCCTCCGATCATGATATGCCCGCAACGCTCAGTGGCATATATGAAGCGGATGATTTCTCACTCGACCATTCAAACCATTCTCCGAATATGCGTCGCAACCAAGTTCGAATCTGGAAGCGTGTAATCTTCGAGAGGAGGCGAAAATGGCACAGGAGTATCCAGAGCGCCAATCACTACAGGAGGCCCCTCTAGGGACCAAAATGATCCTTCAAGTATGGATGAACAAACAGTATGCCCGAAACCGCCGGTCCACTGAGCCTCTTGAAGAACGATTAGTCGACCTGTTCGATTAACAGACTCAATACATGTATTCGAATCAAGAGGATGAAGAGTTCTAAGATCGATTACTTCCACTTCTATGCCCTCTCGAGCGACCATCTTCGAAGCACTCATTGCAACATGCACCATAGCTCCCCATGTCACTATCGTGATATCCCTCCCGGAGCGAGTCACACGCGCTTTACCTATCGACGTAGTACCCGTCCTGATTCGTTGTTCAGCGATCGAGGTGTCCACTGATTGACTGATACGGTCCCCCCATCCTGTGAGCCCGCCCCTCAATCCATACAGGCCTATATGCTCCAGAAGTATGAATGGATCATCGGTAGCAGCCCCTTCTAGCAGGAGGTCATAGGCATCTTGGGGATTCGATGGGAAGCCAATCAAGAGCCCAGGATCGTTCAGCAACCAAGATTCAATCATATTTGCATGGAATGGGCCACTTCTTGTTTTCCCACCAAGTGGTATTCTAACAGTTATCGGCACATCGGCACCCCATCTCCACCGGAGCTGTGCTGCATTATTCACGAGAGCATTCATCGCTAATGCGGCGAATCCTCCAAACTGTATTTCTGCTACTGGCCGCAATCCTCCCATTGCTGCACCTGTGGCACTGTTGATGATGATGGATTCTGAAAGAGGCATATCGAGTAGCTTATCCCCATGCCCTTTGGCTTTGAGAGCCAGATTGAGACCGAATGCGCCAGCAACCTCCATGTCCTCGCCCATGAATATTGAGAGATCTCCAGATCTCTCCGCGATTTCGACCATGGCGCTTTGTATTGCTTTACTGAACGTCCATGCATTAGATGCATCACTGAACTCCATTGGAGTCAGTATTGGGGATGCAGATTTCTCGGATCCTTTCTCTAGGATTTCCAATTGTTGGTTGTGAGTTCTTGCATTACTCATCTTAGTAACGCCTGTTATCACTGATTCAGGATCAGGCCAAGGCATTGCCTCTACCTTGGAGCGTGCTTCCTCACAGAGGGCTTTCTCCTCTTGATAAATTGATTTAACATCTCTAGCGCCAGCCCCCATCTTCCTGATCAAAACTTCGTGGTTCGAGATTGGCTCTTTCTCAGCCCAGTAATTCAGTAGGTCACGATCAACATATCCAGGAGGATTGCCGCTCTCAGCGCCCAGATACAGGTCGTCATGATGATGCGCGTGTCCGCACCCTCGCATGGTCTCTACATGGATTATCGACCCGCCTCCTCCTGAAATTGCAAGCTCACGTGCGACAGCAACCGATGCGTGGTATGCAGATGGATCAGACCCGTCTATCGTCCAAGAAGGCAAACCCACAGCAATGCCCTTGTCTCCAAACGTCTCTGCTCCAGATTGCCGCCCTGAGAATGTATCAAGCGCGATTTGATTATTTTGAATAACATAGCAGATTGGAAGGCCCCTGACTCCGGCCAGATTTATCGCCTCCCAGAATTCTCCGCTACTGCTGCACCCTTCCCCTACGGGTGCGAGATGGAATCGTCTTATTCCCAATCGTTTCGATGCAAGAGCTATTCCCGTAATCGTTGCACTTGCAATCGGTAAAGGTGCAGTGGGTGGAAGAACTCCTTTACTCCAATCTCCTATGTGAAGGTCCCTACCCCCGCTTCCAATGTGCCCTCCATTCATTTTAGACTCTGATTTACCCATTTGTGCAGCCATTATTGACAGAGGTGTCTGGCCAAGTGCCAAGGCAAGTCCGAGATCCCTGATCATAGGGGCAGCAAAATCTGTACCCTTCTCAATAGCCGTTCCACAGGCAGCAACAGCTTCCTGCCAAGTTGACCTGAACCCCTTTCCGCCAAACCTCTCTCCTTCCGGGGTTTCCACACCTTTTACGAACAAGTCTTTCAGATGCTCATCGAGAATCTTCGTTCTGACCATCCAACGATGCCACTTGAGGCGCTGTTCGAGAGTCACTGCAGCCGAATAGGCCAATCTTCTCAGAGTTAGCCGAATATCCAATATGAATCTAGATCTACGCCTTGATAGATACGTTCTACCATCTCTACGCGGCATAATCTCCATTTCTAGAATGTCTCCGACTTCAAGATCATGCAGACGCTCATCAAAAGCTTCGTACAAGCACTTAGAAAACGATTCTGACCAGTTGTGGAAATCATCTCCGTTCATCGATTTGATGGGTAAGTTAGATTCCAGAACGGATGCAACCAAGTTTAGATGTCCTTCCCACCTCTCAGCAACAAATCTCAGAATTTCTGACCGAATAACTTCCCTGGGTAGCGGCTTAGAAAACTTCAGAGCAACTTCCGGCTTCCAATCTACGCCCCATATCGGCGGCAGATCGGATTGTTCCTTCACGCCCTCTTTGGCCGTACCCTTCAATGCGTGATTTCTGCTATCAGCCTCTCGAATTAGCGCTTCTTCGCCGACACCTGGTCTCATCCAAACCCTTGCATCAGAGGTCCTACCTTGCCCGCTGCCTGAACGTTCGATAAGCACCCGAGTCCGCTCCGAGCATTTTGAGCACCTCCTGTCCAGTGCTTTGAGGCCCTTTTTCGAAGAAAACCATGGCTGATGATGCATACATGCAGGACATCTCCATATCCCTGATGATAGTGTGCTCATGACACTTGCAAAACGATAAAGCACATCATATATTCGGTAACTTGATTATAATATAAACATAAATTATAATTTTTAAAAATAAAATTTTAACATAAAAAAAATGTAACACTGAATTTAAATTTACAACATTTAAAAAAATAAATTATTATTATTTTACATTTATTTTTTAAATATAAATTAAAAATAAAACATAAATTAATTTAATACTAATATCTTGGAATATTTTGATCAATCTCTCTAGACCAGAGGTCTATCCCCCCTACTAGATTCGATACTCTAGACTCGAATGCTGGCAAACTTCCAAGATATTTCACTACACTTGCTGATCTAACTCCTGAGTGACAATATACAACAATCGGCACACTGAGCGGCAATTCATCGATTCTGCTGGGCACGTTGAAGTGCTCAATTCTGAGATCCGTCTCCTCTATTGTGGCTATCGACTCCTCATCAGCCCTTCTAACATCAAGAAGAAAGAAATCAACGCTATCATCAATCATTGACTTCAGATGAACAGGTTGAATGGAAGGTGAAATCGAATTATTTACCCTTAATTGCGTGACGTCTCCCGTTTCTTCTTTCTCTGGGAGACCAATTTGTAAAATCCTAGTTCTCATCGTCATTGCATCTAGAATCAACAACCGACCAGAAAGAGTCTCACCTATGCCCAGCAAGATCTTGATTGCTTCTGCTGCTTGAATCGACCCAAGAATGCCAGTAATCGCCCCAAGAACGCCTGCATCAGCACAACTAGGTGCTAATTCTGGTGGCGGCGGATCGGGAAATAGATCTCTGTAATTGGGGCCATTTTCGTAATTGAAAACTGAAACCTGCCCCTCAAATCTAAGAACGCTGGCAAAAACCCAGGGTATATCGAGGCTTTTGCAAGCATCGTTGATAGAATAACGAGCCTCGAAACTATCGGTCCCATCGATAACTACGTCTGAACCGCCAAGTAGACGTTCAGCGTTTTCAGGACAAACCCGTTCTTCAATCGACTCAATTACGATTTTACTGTCAAGTGCGCTCAGGCGCCTTCGAGCAGATTTGACCTTACTCTCCCCTACTTCGGTTTCAGAATGTATGACCTGTCTTTGGAGATTGGACTCATCTACAACGTCATCATCTATCACTCTAATTTTTCCTATCCCTGCGGCAGCAAGATACAGCAATGCGGGAGATCCGAGACCACCAGCTCCAACGATAGTGACTACGGAATTGGCTAGCCTAATCTGTCCGCCCAACCCTACTTCGTCAAGTACAATATGCCTGCTGTACCTTTCCAGACGTTCTTTTTCCATAATTTCACAACCCCGGGGAAATCAATCGTATGGATGAAACAATGAAGCTGAATCTCCCCCATGCGACTGTCATTTTACGCGATTTTGTAGGAGACAGGCTCACTCCAAACAACTTGGCCAATAGTCGTTGAATGAAATTCTGTTGAAGTGCATTTTCGGGTTTTTCTATGCCTAAAAACCACCTTTCTAAATCTGTGAGGATGCAATAGCCGTCACGAGTAAACCAGAGAATTTCAGTCATGGCGTAGACGATAATCACTGCCCATAAGATCGAATCCCACGGGGAAAGCCAACCTACAGCAACAAGAAATGTCACTGCCATATGTGTCAGATAGAGGCAATATGCTGCCGCTCTGTTAACGAAAGCAACGTCTCTGCGCTCTCGATCAAAAACGCCTCGTTCCATGGAAACGCCTCAATGCTGTGATTCCAGCCATCTTTCTGCATCTATGGCTGCCTGACACCCCATCCCTGCAGCAGTTATCGCCTGCCGATATCGCGTGTCGACCACGTCCCCTGCAGCGAAAATTCCCGGAATGCTGGTCATCGTGTGCTCTGAATGTATGATATATCCCTCTTCATCTGTATCTACTTGGCCTCCCAAGAATTCAGTTATCGGCCTATGCCCTATGGCTATGAATGCGCCAGTACACTCGATTTCTTCCAAAGAACCATCCCGGGGGTCTTCCAGCACCGCTCCAGTAAGCCCCTTATCGTCTGAAAGCCACTCTTTCACTTGTCGATGAGCCCTTATCTCGATTTTAGGATGGTTTTTTGCGCGTTCTAGCATGACTTTCGAGGCCCTAAATACGTCCCTGCGATGGATTATCGTGACCTTACTCGCGAATCTTGTCAAGAATGTGGCCTCTTCCATGGCAGAATCGCCACCGCCCACTACGATCACTTCATCGCCCTTGAAGAAAGCACCATCACAAGTTGCACAGGTGGATATGCCTCTCCCCTTCTGCTCCTGCTCTCCCTCTGCACCGAGCCATATCGCTTCAGCACCGGTGCAAATAATGACAGTCTCGGCTCTGAACTCTTCGCCTTCGACCCATATCCCGAACGGCCGCGAGGAAAAATCAACCCTCTCAACATTCTTGTCAACCACTTTAAGCCCAAATCTTTCCGCTTGTGAGCGCAGATCAATCATCATCTCCGGACCGCCTATGCCTTGGGGGTACCCTGGAAAGTTTTCAATATCCGAAGTGAGCATTAACTGCCCTCCGGACATGTATCCTGCAAACATCATTGGTTCCATCATGGCTCTAGCCGAGTATAGGCCCGCAGTATACCCTGCTGGGCCCGATCCGATGATGATGACGTTGTGTACGGCCTGCGACATATGCGCTTCTGAATGCTAGGAGTCCCTTCAACATTGACCATGCGCATCGAGGATTCTGATTGTCCGAACTGTTATCCAATCATTGCTTGAATTGCCTTTATGGCTGCTCTGGCATGGGGCTCCAGTCGCGATTCAATATGCTCGGGCTCTGCACCCGGCCCGATAATTCCTAGGCCAACCGGTTTGTCATATCCAATCTGAAGCTCAACGAGACTCTTGATCACTGCTTGCCCCATTGCAAGCCCATGGCTCGTTTGCCCTTTCTCTATGATGCCAAGACACGCCACGCCTGCAATCCGCTCATTTTCAAGTAGACGGGCAGTTGCTAGGGGGGCTTCCATTGAACCGGGGACCCACACTACATCTGTTATTTCTAGATCGCATTCAGCTGCTTCGGATTCAGCATGCAAAATCATCTCTTCAACTTCCCTTTTGTGGAATGAGCCGCACACTAGAGCTATGGAATTCATTCGGAGACCCCCTCCCGGTTCAATAGTTGATTCCGGTTGTTTGAATCTAATAGTGGATTTTTACTTAGCATTTTCTTGACAGTGTCTACAACGGCCTGGGTCGACGATTCTATTTCCACATTAACTGTGGAGCCAACCTCTTTTCCGGCCAGTGTAGTACGTCGTATTGTTTCTGGGATGATATGGAGATCAAACCCTCCAGAGTCATGAGTCTTGCCGACCGTCAGGGAGATGCCATCTATTGCAATGTATCCCTTCTCAAAGACATACTCAGAGACTTCAGGAGGCACATGGATTTCGATATCCATCGTCTTCGATCCATTGATGCCCTGCTCGAGAACATCCATCCTCTTTATTTTTCCAACAGCCATCACATGCCCCGATACAAGATGTCCCCCCACTTCATCGCCGTATCTGAGAGCACGTTCCATGTTCAACCAGTCACCTACTTTTCGAAGACAGAGAGTCGAACGTTCCAGAGTTTCTTGTATAAGGTCGAAGGATACGGCGTCACCATCAATTTCGACAACAGTCAGGCAGACACCATCTAGAGCGACACTCGCTCCAATTTCCAAATTTTCTCCATGCATCGGAGGCAGATCAATTACCCACCTGGTGAATCCATCGAACTGTTTCACAGAACTAAGTTCCGCTTTACCTTCGACAATACCTGTGAACACTACCAATCACTCCTCAAACGGGCCGCCTTCTTCATTTGGCCAAAGATTCAAGATTTTGGCGATTATTTTTCTGGTCCCATCAAGATCGTCTGAAAGACCATCTACCCTGATCACATCGACATCGCCGTAGCCATTCGAATTCAACCCTTCCCGGATGGCGTCTATAGAGTGCTTCTGATCATACCCGAGGGCAATAATGTCCGGTGAGATATCGCCCAATATATCGAATATGGGTGTAGAAGGAGGATTCCCTACAATTGCCGAGTTTACTGGTTTCAGCCCCTCAACCATCCTCTTTCGTAAGTCATGTGATGTCACTGGCTCATGCTTCCGCTGACGAACTGTGTCGTCATGTGCAACTACGACTACGAGATCGTCCCCCAGCAACTTTGCTTGCTCCAGGTAGTGCAGATGTCCTGCATGTAGAAGGTCGAATACACCCACAGCCATTACCCGAGTCATCCAATCACCTCCTAATTTCCAAGTCCATTGGCCTTGAGTAAATCATCGCCTGTAAGCATGGGTATGGAGTGACGCATCGCATAGATCCGGGCCTCTTCAACAGGAAGTGCACCATCTCCGTCTGGTTGAAGCATCTCAGCTCCAATCGTACATGGTCTCAACCCGGCAAGCCTTGCAATGCTCACAGCCAACTCAGTATGACCTTGTCGAGCAGTCAATCCCCCCGGTGCTTCTCTACATACGGGGATATGGCCCGGTGTCCGGAATTCATTACCCAAGGCTTTACGAGCCTTTTCCGGCGATGTATTGGATTCCATCAACTCGTCGCATAATTCCCCAAATCTCCTCGTAGTAAGCGCTCTATCCCTGTCTGTGATGCCTGTGTACGTCTCTCTATGGTTGATTGATAGTGTGAACGCGGACCGGGTATCGTACTGCAGATCGTTGGTCTTAAGCAAATCAAGAACAGGGTGAAGGGTAGTCAATGCCGGATGAACGTGTATATCTTGAAGCCAAGGCAGATCGAACATATTCCCGATCTCTTCGCCTATCGCAAGAAAGAGTAATCCTCCGCAATCTTGTCTAAGTTTTCGTATGACATCCGGGCTGGCATATTGAGCCGGCCAAAGTAGATCAGTCTCGCTCTCTCTGAAAGAAGAATCGAAAACCATTACTGGCTTACCTTTGCTGAATGCATCAACTGCCAAGGCCACTTGATCCGGCTCGCTCGTCGCATCCATGAGCCTCCCTCCCGATGTCCTGCTAAATAGGGTGACGTTTCGACCCCACAGGTTTCCAATTGAGCGCAAGTAACATGAGGTACGCCCCACCCGGGAACTTGATGACGACCTCGCGTCGAGCGGTTGCACTCCTAATATTGGCAACATTGCTCATCCCACTTACCGCTTCTCAGATCAATCCTCGAGATGATGAAAGAGGAGGTTATGACCATGCTGGTGAGTGGCAACCAAGGCATGCTCTAGAGATACATGATGAGTGGTGGAAAGATTGGTCCAGAGACTCCAATCAAAACATGATTGACGATAGGCTTGAATGGCTACTAGAACAACCAACTGAGTTCTATTCCAGTTGGTGGAGATTGGCAGATGCCGGTAATGCAAGGGTCTTCATCGATTATGATCACCATCCCTCTTCAGCAGACGTCGAGGCGATCGAAGAACTAGGCGTGGAAGTTACAATGCGTCCGATATACTTGGACAGTTTGATTGCCACAGTTCCAATTGACCTGCTCCATCACGAATCGCCAATCCTCGATCTATCGGGAGTCGTCATGCTGGAGGATCTGGGTTTGGCTGAGACCCATATGAATGAAGCAGCTCCAAATATGGGTGTTGATCAAGTATGGTCCCAGTATGGCTATGATGGAACAGGAGTCACTATCGCTGTACTCGATACTGGAGTGAGAGGAGATCACGAGGGCCTCAATGATTTAGATGACGAGATTACGTTAGGCTGTGATCAGCCTGATCCAGATCCGTTTAACCCAACCCCGATTACAATTGATTGCGATCCAAAGATATCCGCTTTCTATGATGCTGTAATCACTGATTCCGAGCGACCAGCAAGTGAATCATACGATTCAGGGACTCATGGTTCACATGTTGCGGGCATTGCTGCTGGTACAGGCGGTGGACAAGAGGCACCCGATGGCTCGAAGTATGTGGGAGTCGCGCCAGGTGCATGGGTAGTCAATATCCTCGCATGTTGTGAGGGCGATATCCAAGACGTGATAGAAGGCGCGCAATGGGCAATTGAGAACAAGGATTCCAAAGGCATAGACATTCTAACCTCGTCACTTGGCGAGCAGCAGTTTGAGATCCATTTCGATAATGACGGCTCATCAGCATGGAGCCAGCAGATGGATGCCGTCGCAGCATCGGGAATCATCACATTCCTCTCAGCCGGAAATGAATTTGGTGGCGCAACATTGGCCGGTTGCAATACCATCGACAGTCCGGGCGATGCAAATCTCCCCATCACAGTCGCAAGCCTAGACAAGGATCTGGGTCTGGCCATCTATTCAAGCAGGGGCTACACATCAGATGGGCGCGTCAAGCCCGACGTTTCGACGATAGGCTCGAACATAATGGCTCCTGACGCCGCTACTTCTGATGGCTATACGAGTAAGTCTGGAACCAGTATGGCAACTCCTCTCATGGCGGGTATTGCTGCTTTGATGGTCGAGGCAAATCCTGATATCGACCATGAACAGGTCAAGTCTATCATAAGTGCTCTCTCGATAGAGCGCGATATCCAACTCCTCGACGATCCTGGATTCAATGACTGTAGCGTTTTGGAAACACGCCCAGATAACGAGTTCGGATACGGCCAGGCAGATCCCCTATCATTCGTACAGGCAGCAGGCGCAATAGATTCCTCATTGAACGTTTCAATGAATATTGTAACATTAGAGCATCTGGGGAACGAGTCCAGGGTATCTGGTACTTCGACAGGTGGCGTCCCCGGCGTCGGATTTGTAGAGGTAATGGTTGGGGGCGGTGATTGGAAGCAGGCAGCCGACCTATCCTCTGCAAAAGACTGGTCGTCTTGGAACATCAAGTTGGATCCACACGCTGAGTCAGGCAACTCAACAGTGTATGCTCGGCTGGTTATCAGTGACGAGAGGATGTCTCCCGTGGATGCCCGAAGAGTCGTCCTCGTGGATGAACTAGCGAGCTCAAGCGGAGGCGCAGGGGGCCAATCTTCCATCGGAGCATATGTATTCTTCATCCCCTTCCTTGCGACTCTCGCACTTCTCGGATGGACCGCCCTGAGGGAAGACTGGTCCACAAGCCCCGTTAAGAAGCAAGAAAATGACGAGGAAGACATCGAATCAACGCCCTCTTCAAATTGGCGAGAAGATCCATTCGGATCATTCACCGGAGGCATTCGAAAATTCTCGGCCGAAATACGACGGGGAGGGCCGCTCACCGAGAATGGGACAAAGAGACTTCTGACGCTATGTATTCTCTACTTCGCACAAGGCCTCCCATGGGGTTTTGCCAGCGTAACATTCGCAGCATATCTGGTTGACAATGGCGTCCCGATTGGAGATATCGCCATATTATTTGCAACAGTCGCGCTTCCTTGGACATTCAAGTGGATATGGGGGCCAGTCGTAGATGCCGTGAACATACCTCGATACGGCGCTAGAAGGCAATGGGTGCTCATAGCCCAGGCTGGTATGGTTGTCACACTAGGTACTCTACTCCTAGTGCCCGATTTGAACGCTGAGATAGATCTGGTAACACGCTTATTGTTCATACACAATATATTCGCTTCCCTGCAGGATGTCGGCACCGATGCGTTGGCGGTGGAGATACTTGAGCCAAACGAGGTGGCCAAGGCCAATGGCTTCATGTTTGCAGCCAAGAGGGCTGGAATCATCGTCGGCGGTGCAGTACTCGGGGTATCGGTCACCCAGATCGGCATCGGTGGCGTGATTGCCATCCAACTCGTACTTCTTTCCCTCATATTGCTTGTCCCACTTACCATGGTTGAGAGGCCAGGAGTCAAATTATTCCCTTGGTCCAAGTCAGATGAGGGTGAATGGTGGGATGTTTCTGACCATCAAGGCGACACCCAGGGCATTGAAAATAGTGACTCCCAGAATCCCTCGGAGCCATGGCTGGAAGAGCAGAGATTCAAAATCGCTCGGAAAGTCGGATTTACACTGGATAGTAGGAAAATATCCTTATCCGCATTCTTCGCGATAGCAGCTCTGTCGATATGGATAGTAGGATTCGCAATAGATGTCTTCACTATTGATTTCAAGGCGGGCGACAACATCAGACAAATCACCAATCCGGTGAGTTACTTCTTTTTCCTAATATCACTCGTCGTCTTCGCTCTTTCCGCCAGGGGAGTCCTAGGATCCAGGGACTACCGTGTGACGAATCCACTAGCACGGCTCCCCGAGGGGACGAGACGAGGTGTCGCTGAAACCTCATTCTATCTCACGAAGGCGTTCTCTGTCCGTTCTGCCCTGCTATTGATCGGACTCTGCTTACTCTCTGAACTGTACATATTCGTGGGCCCAATTGTGATTGACATCTTCATCAATGAAGCAGGCTGGTCCCAGGCGAAATATAACGGAATAGTCGGGGGAATCGTGGTGTTCGGCGCGCTAATCGGCCAAGTTATTGGAGGTCTGCTGGGAGATAGATTCGGCGTCAGGAGAGTTGCGATGGTTGGATTTACTGTATTGGCTCTTGCAAATGCATGTTTCGCACTCCTCGAACCCCTTTGGTCTAACACCTCGATAATGACTGTGTACCTGATCGCACAGGCGTTTGTCGGCGGGATGGCATGGATATGCATCATCTCGCTTAGTATGAGGCTGACATGGAGCAAGGTAGGGGGGACTCAATTCACAGCATACATGTCCCTGTTCAATCTCTCAGGCGTCTTTGCATACACTCTAACCGAGAGGATGATTTCGGTATTCGACTACAAGTCTGCTATCTACATCGGTGCTGCTTTGACTCTGATAACAGTGTTCATGCTTGTATTCATTGATGAGGATGAGACTGACAGAATACTCGAGGACGATGACACACATTCACAAGATGAGCCAGAAATATTCGAACCAATCCTAGGCGATGTGATGATCGATGAAAAACCCGCTCCATCAGTTTGAGGGAGTCGAAACCGACTTCCTGGTATTCACAAAAACAGTATGTGGTTATTGTGTGGCTGCAAAGAGGCTTCTCGAAGGGTCTCGCATGTCATACACTGAAATCAATCTAGATGATGACGTTCAGCTACGAACCGACTTGATAATGGCGACAGGCCATAGGACCGTGCCGATCATTTTCGATCTTAGAGCAAAAGTAGCATTCGTTGGAGGATTCGATGAGCTGAAGAGATATCTCTAACCATCTTCCGACATCCTCCTAATCGCATCAACGAGTGAATCCTTCTGACTCAAGTCAACCATGTGGCCTTTCCCATGGCGGAGATGAACTACATTCCATCCAGCATCCTCGAATATCGAGGCTAGCTTAACGCCGTCATCAATATTGACGATATGATCCCTCTCACCATGCATCCACACCACAGATCGAGGACGAATCGATCCTAGGATTTTTCGAAGCTGCTCGCCTCGCACAGTCATAGTGGCTAGAAGTACGAGTCCTACAATACGATCTTCGATACTTGTTTCAAGCATTGCTGAGGCTATAGCGCCGCCTTGAGAGAAGCCACCGACGATTAATTTCCCTTCAGGGAGGCTTTGCTCGAGGCTCTTCATCGATATTAGAATTTGATCCGCAGGCGTCACAGCCTCAATCAACTCTTCTCGAACCCACCAGGCACGTCCACTTCTTGGATGCACATATGTGCCCTCGGGACAGACAACACCCCAATTATGTGGAGCGAGAGATTCAGCCAGAGGCCTCATTTTCGAAGAGGTTCCAGTCATCCCGTGAAGCATTACCAAATGATTCATATCTGCCATTTCAGAGACTCCACGAGTATCCTATCCCTCCGGCAATCATTATACTGAGCTCGGTCTGACCTGTAAAACTAGCTGTCAGGGTATATTCGCCGCTGGGCGAGGGAATGGTCCCCAGTGTCCCGGACTCCGATGAACCGGGCCCCCAGAATCTTTCGAGCACTGATGATGAGGTATGGTCTCGCAGAGTCAATGTGATGCTGGAAGCCCCTCCACCTGCAGATGCATCCATCAGGTAGATCATCTCGTCCCATGATCCGTCATTGGGATGTTCTTGGACAAGAAAAGAGTCTTCTACGTCTCCATTTGCACCATCGTTTTCATAATCCCTGGAAAGAAGGTCTTTCCCCCTCATGAAATGTACTTCTCCTGCATGCCCTGAGCCATTTTGTGCAAGAGTAATCCTTAGCAATTCGAGGCCATCAGAATCTTTTCTGACGAATGAGGTGATGAATCCCACTGATTTATCGTAAGTATAGGTCAAGATACCTCCATCTGATCCCGTTGCAGTAACATACGCCCTTTCACCCTCTAGGGTCGAACGGGCCTCCCAATCCACGTCGAAAAGAGTAAATGTCCATGAGTTACTTGAAAGCGGGAATGAAAGCACAGGTTGTTCAAATCCGTTTTCAAAGACTCCCAATGTTGAGTGAGTAATTCTGCCAAGGAATGGGTTGTGGTTGAGAACAGCATGCCTTCTTGCCTCCTCTTCCGAAGATATTCCGAGCATATACGCAGTCCCATCCTCCTCTTCATCCACAGTGGCAACCACAAGGCGCGCAGAGTCGTCATAGAATTCAGGTGTTGTGAATGTGAATAGCCACCAGTCACCTATTTCCCATTCGGGGACTTCGAGGTCTTCACTACCTCCCAGTATGCTGTTTGTAGAGCCCATGCATCCTTGTAGAGCAATGGAAAGCACTGCTAGAGCAGATAGCAACTTACGCCCGACCATGCCCCTCCGAGGGGCGCATGCGGGAAAGCGATTTCCCGTAACCGACCAAAGGAACCCCGATCTTCTCGCTTATGCGATAAGGCCAGCGATAACAACCGATACGATCGACATCAACTTGATCAGGATATTCAGCGAAGGCCCGCTGGTGTCCTTGAATGGGTCACCAATAGTGTCTCCGACAACTGCAGCGGAGTGAGCCTCATCGCCCTTCTCTGCGCCAGGAATCTCGCCTTGCTCGATAGCCTTCTTGGCATTGTCCCATGCTCCTCCAGCGTTTGCCATGAATAGAGCCATCAATACGCCGGTTGCTGTCGCGCCGGCAAGAGTGCCACCAAGAGCCTCTGGTCCGAGCACATATCCAATCACGACAGGGCTTCCAATTGCAACTAATCCCGGCATAATCATCTCACGCAGGGCTGCTTGTGTAGAAATATCGACGCAAGTGGCACTGTCTGGCTCAACACCTTCTCGACCTTCCAATAGGCCGTCAATCTCTCTGAATTGTCGGCGAATTTCAGTAATCATTTCTTCTGCTGCGCGTCCCACTGACTTCATTGTCATAGCAGCTACAACGAATGGCAAAGCGCCGCCGATCAGTAGACCGATCACAACTTCAGGATTGGTTAGAGAAAGATCTGCTGCCTCAAGTCCCGCGCTAGTCTTGTATGCAGCGAACAGTGCCAGAGCAGTCAGCGCCGCACTTCCTATTGCGAATCCCTTTCCTATTGCAGCGGTAGAGTTGCCAATCGAGTCTAGACCATCGGTGATTTCTCTAACTTCCTTACCAAGTCCCGACATCTCCGCAATTCCCCCGGCGTTATCCGCGACCGGTCCGTAAGCGTCCACCGTCATGGTGACGCCAACTGTGCCCAGCATTCCCATAGCGGCCATAGCAATCCCGTAGAGACCAGCATCCCCGCCGCCCATTACATCGTTAGCAAAGTAAATTCCACCAGCCATCAGAAGAACGGGGATGAATACTGATTGCATGCCTACAGCTAGCCCTGCAATTGCATTCGTGGCACTTCCAGTCTTCGACGCCTCTCCAATATAGGGTATAGCCCGTACTTTGATTCCAAAGACAGGCTCGATTCCTGTGTAGTACTCAGTGACAAGTCCAATTAGAATGCCAACCAAGGACCCAATAGCCACTGCTTGAATTACAGTCGTATCCAACTCCAAATAACTCAGGGCAAGATAACCTCCTCCGATGAATAATGCAGCACCGATGAATGTGGTGTTCCGTAAAGCAGCACCAGGATGCATATTTTTCATTCCGCCAATCGAAAACACTCCTATGATCGAGGAGACGTATCCAACAACGGCTAGAGCGATTGGTATCATGAGATAATCAGCACCAAGATCCTCGCTAGCTTGAGCTATGACCATAGCAGCGATGATCGAGCCCACGAACGACTCGAAAATATCGGCACCCATCCCGGCAACGTCTCCAACATTGTCTCCAACATTGTCAGCGATTACACCAGGGTTACGGGGGTCGTCTTCTGGAATGCCCGCTTCTACCTTGCCAACTAGATCAGCGCCAACATCTGCAGCCTTTGTGTAAATGCCGCCACCGACACGAGCGAAAAGTGCAATGGATGATGCACCCATTCCGAATCCAGCAACATTTTCAACAGAAAGGAAACCCTCTCCGCTAACTGGATCTGTGAGGTAGTACATCAGAGAGATGCCGAATAGCCCTAACCCTCCAACTGCCAGCCCCATCACTGCCCCGCCGTTGTACGAGGTGGTGAGTGCGGCTGCCTGCCCTCCATTTGCAGCAGCCTGTGCAGTTCGTCCATTCGCACTCGTAGCGGATTGCATCCCGCTGAATCCAGCCGCTACACTACATAGGGCACCAATGATGAAAGCAACCATGGTTTCCATGCCGAGGCCGTTATCTTCGCCACCTGCGAATAACAGTGCGGCAACAACGACGATGAATATGGATAGCATTCTATATTCAGCCATGAGGAAAGCCATTGCCCCATCTTGAATTCTTGCAGTGATGGTGGCTACTGTTTTGTTTTCAATCTCGATTGAATCTACCTTTCGATATAGCATGAAAGCTATGAGCAGACCTAATATTCCTGCTCCCATCCCCATGATTCCAATTTGTTCTCCGTCCATAATATCACCAGTTAGGTTGAGATGGCGACCTAGGTTCGGTATTTAAGCCGATATCCACTCACAGGCCAATTCGTCATCACAATACCTCAATTGTTTCATAGCCAACCCCTCTTCCAATGTATACCATGACGGGCATAGACCGCCAGACAGTTCTCGATTCGGTAGGTCCAGTTCAGACTATCTTGGATGCGCATGATGGAGTTGTTAACGTCATGGATACATCTGGCGGGATCATTACCATCTCCTTAGAGGGAGGATGCACCGGGTGCTCCTCCACACCAATGACTGCCATGCAAATATACTACTCTCTGATGAAACTCGACCAAGTTAATGACGTGATCTTTGTAAATGGTGAACTTCCAGCTTACATGAGGTCGTTCATCAATGAAAAACTCGGTCTCGAACAGTAGTGCATTGGCCAATGATCGAATCATGGTGACGCTACTCAATCGTCACGTTCCGCTGCTCGAAGGCGACGAATTTGATGGGGATTAACTTCTCCTTGTACTTCTTTCCCCTTCAGGTTGAGGCTGGAAGCAGCGGCTAGGACCAGTGAGAAGACTGCCATCGGCCTCGCCGCGTTACGGGAACCCCACAGATCTCCTCCAAGGTAGTGGAGTGAGAATAGGAGAATACTTGCCAATATACAGAATGACATTATCGCACGCTGACCCATGATTTCTGCTTTCTCAGAACGTGCGATAGTGCCAATACTCATCCACAAGATAACAGAGATTCCACATAGGCTCACTGACAGAGTCTCTAGCGTATCAACCAGACTCATACCTCTGCCTAAAGCAGCATGTCTGTGAAACTTTCCGGGAGGAGTGCAATCCACACAACGATAGACGACCTCCCCAATAGGCCCCCATGGTGCGTGTCAGGGGATGGGGTTTACCGACTACTCGTCGTGAAGGCCCCCCATATTTCACGAAGAGCCAGATTGTGACAGTTTTCGATCAGGTGGCAATACTCCTAGAACTCGACGGAGCAAATCCATTCAGAGTAAGGGCATATCAGAATGCAAGCAGAGCCCTTGGGCAGATGAATCGTCATTTGATGGACGTCATTGAATCAAATGCCTTGACAGACATCAAAGGAATAGGGAAAGGGCTCTCATCTCTAATCGTGGATGTTGTGATGACTGGCGAATGGGGGGACATACAATCCCTATACGATAGAGTCCCTCCAGGCTTAGTTGAGATGGTGGGAATCCAGGGATTGGGGCCAAAGAGAGCCAGGATATTGTCCAAAGAACTCGACATCTCTTCAATAGAGTCTCTAAAATCTGCATGCGAGAACAATCTGGTCGCCTCCTTGCAAGGTTTCGGGGAGAAGAGCCAACAGAGATACCTCGAGGGAATCGAACTCTTTCATAGAAATCAAGGTAGGACTAGATTGGATGTGGGGTTAAGATTCGGACTGGCACTAGAAAAGAGAATTTCTGATATCCCCGGAGTCGAGAAGGCACAACTCGCGGGAAGTGCCAGACGCAGGAGGGAGACTATCGGGGACCTCGATATAGTAGTGGCAACACTTCCCAAGCATCGTTCTTCAGTGATCCAATCGATACTCGACTTGCCAGGGATTGCAGATATCAAAGGCCATGGCGAGTCAAAGATCAGCCTCGTCCTCGAGCAGAGTGTTTTGGATTCCTCATTCCCAACAGGCAGTATTGACGATGCCCTCAATGAGGCTATTCTCGATCGCTTGGAAGATGCAACCATAGACGCCCAAGTAAGAATCGTGCCGCCCGAGACATTTCCATTTACATTGGCATACTTTACCGGCTCAAAAGAGCACAATATACGCATGAGGCAGATTGCAATAGATAACGGATTAAGACTCAATGAATTCGGACTTATTCCCGAGCAACTCGCTGGTGACTTGAAGGGTATAGATGCAGCCATACACACGCTCTCATGTGAAAGTGAAGCAGACATATATTCCATGCTCGGCCTTCAGTGGGTAACCCCTGAACTCAGAGAAGATATGGGGGAGATCGAGGCAGCTTCGATTAATGGTATCCCCGACCTAATAGAATCGGATATGATTAGGGGCGCGCTCCATAACCACACAGTTGCTTCTGACGGCTCTTGCACTCTCGAGGAAATGGCGTCAGCAGCAATTGGTTTGGGTTGGGAGTATCTCGGAATCGCAGAACATTCCCCTGCATTGAATATCGGAGGCCGAAGTATAGGGGTAGACCCGGTCGAAGTATCCATTCAGGGCGATATGATTCGTGCATTAAATGAGAAATGGGCGGATGAAAATGAAAAATTCAGGATGTTCCATGGTACGGAATGCGACATACTCCCCGACGGAAAGTTGGACTATTCTCCAGATGTTAGAAATCAATTTCATCACGTGATAGGTTCAGTACACGCCATCGGCTCTTGGAGATCAAGGGATGAACAAGACAATACTGATGCGATAATCAAAGCAGTTGAGGACCCAACGTTCACAATACTGGGTCATCCAACGGGCCGTATTCTCCAAGCAAGAGATGGATTTCCCATTGATATGATTCAGATAATTGAAAGGATGGGCGAGATCAACTCAAACGGCACGCTCAAGGCCATAGAAATCAACGCATCTCCATTCCGTCTCGACCTTGATTGGAGGCTCTGTAAGGTTGCTAAAGAAAATGGTGTGCCTATTGTGATCAACCCGGATGCACATAGCGTAGAAGGCCTCTCTGATGTCTCATATGGCGTAGACATAGCACGCAAGGGATGGCTTCGCGCAGAAGACGTCCTCAATACCAGATCTGGAGATGAGTTGGACGAGATCCTTGGAGAATAACGAATCCTCTTATCTCACCTCTCCTGCCATCCTACAATGGGACTCGGTCGAGCACTTGTTTTCGCATCTGTTATGGTGCTGCCTGCGTTCGTGGCAGGGCTAGCTGCGTGGATTCTTTTCGGAGGTAGCGAGTCATGGCAAGATTGGCAGTATCTAACCTGCTATGCAGTTCCCGGGGCGCTGATCATGTCTGCATTCATAATGGGGTACAGGGGATCTAGAGAGGTAGAGCAATGAGGCGAATAGAGAAGGCCCAACGAATCAGTGAAATTCTTGAAAACCTGTATCCGAATACCCCTATACCACTCGATCACGAAGACCCATATACGCTACTAGTAGCTGTCATGCTTTCCGCACAGACAACTGATAAGAAAGTTAACGAGGTAACTCCAGGGCTTTTCGCACTCGCATCAAAACCCGCTGCAATGGCCTCTCTGGATGTGAGAGATATACAATCAGCAATACGGCAAGTAGGATTGGCGCCAACCAAGGCAAAAAACCTCAAGAAAATGGCTGAGATTATCGTCGATAGAGGCGGAGTAATTGAACCAAATTGGGACTATCTGGAGTCTCTTCCGGGTGTTGGTCATAAGACTGCAAGTGTCGTTATGGCTCAAGCCTTCGGGGTGCCCGCATTCCCTGTCGACACCCACATACACCGCTTGGCTGCCAGATGGGGCCTGTCCAGAGGCACTACGGTCGAACGAACTGAATATGATCTGAAAGCCGTATTCCCGAAGTCCACATGGAATAAAAGGCACTTACAAATAATCTTCTTCGGTAGAGATTACTGCCCGGCAAGGAGGCACGACCTGTCGGATTGCATGATTTGTGGCTGGGCCGCTACAAAGAAGAGAATGAGGGAGGAAATGAGGCGTTAATCTAAGATCTGAATAACACCATCAACCCTAGAACTGAGACTGTCGCCCCTGAAGCAAGGATGAACGGCCTGTAATTTTCCAACTTCTCCATATTCTCCCTTGCGTCGTCGCATCTGCCTTCATCCCAATCGGTAATTTGAGCTATCGTCCCAACAGTCGTATCGCAGTTTTCTTCAATCCCCTCCTCGTAGAGACCGATCGCGTAACCGCTACCCGCCCAAGCAAGAAGCAGTATTCCACCTACCAGAATTAGGATGACTGAGAACACCTTTGACAGTTTGCCCATGCCCATGCCCCTAGTATCAATGATTCAAACGTTCTTGCGTCTTTGCCGTAAAGCCTCGGCTGCTACGACTGCTAGCGGGGCTTGAAGATTGTATGACGGCACAAAACCTTGCATCGGAATTTTCACTATGGAATCACACTCTCGGAGCAGGTCTGCCGAGATGCCATGTCGTTCCCCGCCTATCACGAGCATACATCGTCCTGTCAAATCGATATCCCATGGTTCCACATCTCCTGAATCTTCAATCCCAATTATGCGATAGTTGTAAGCCCTGGCCAAATCAGACGCTTCACGCCAACTCATCCATTTTACGGGGATAAACCGATCCGCTTTCATCGACGCTCTTGAAGATGCTTTCCTCCCATCAGAATTGAGATCAGCATCTACAAACACAGCAGAGCCCCCACTAACTTCGATTGTTCTGATTGCAAATCCGATATTAACGGGATATTGAGCCCCTGAAAGTAACCAAATTAACCCTCCAGACGCCATTATCTCGCTAATCTCTGCAGAAGGATCTCTGTGAAGTAGACCAAGCGCTTCCGGGGGCTCTGAGGTAAATGGCATATTGGCCATCCTCCTAAGATCATTCATCGAACCCTCAATGACCTTCAATTTACGTTTTGATGCTTCTACGAGTAGTCTGTCCAACTCTTCCGATTGAGCTTCTCTTAGGACAAGTATGCGAGTTACTGGTCGACCTCCATCAATAGCGTCCAAAATAGCGTCTACCCCTGAAATCTTCAGACTATCCGCCATATTCATCCCCCCTGTCCCATTCTATTGGTTGAATTATCTCATTTCTGCGCATAAAGGGGAGGGTCGATGTCGGGTTGTCATAAACCGCCAGTCTAGCTTGCGAATGGGCAACAAGTCCATTATTTTCAATCATTGAGAGTAATTTACTTATCATCCTCAAGCTTTTTCTGCGATGAGAAAGGCCCGAGAATTTCAGAACTGCCACAACTTCTCCTTTCACATGAAGTAATTCAACCCCTGAGTCAGCAGGTTTTGGAAGATCCCCCATCCTATGCTCTGAAGGCATGGTGAATGCCATAACTGAGGAATCATCAGATTCCCACATGTGTACCGGTGCAGTCATTGCGATATTCCGGGATTGATTATTCTCTCCGAATATGTATGACGCGATACGCCTAAAGGCCCCAGCCGAATTACGATAACCCATACCCTTGGTGGCCACTCTTGCTTGAATTGTATCGACATATTTCCTTATCTCAAAACCATCGTAAATCTCGATTATTTTGAATTTAGGCTCCTCAAGATTTTCGGGCACCACAAAGCAACTCCGGCCGTCCAGATTAAGAATTCTTAATATAAATCGGAATCGGCTTCATCTTGTGTGAGTTGGATTCATGCAGTTTCTGATAAATCCTTAACACTTCTTTTTGACGATTAGAGAGACCCTCTCGCTGAGCCCGATCAGCTTGTGCCATCGCCCATTCAATTTCCTCGTACGTTGCACCGATCTGGTCTTCGTCCGTTCTACCGTCCGCCCACAATCCATCATTCGGAATCGAATTCTGTATGTCTTCAATCACACTCATTTCCTTAGCAAGTGCGTAAACTTCTGATTTCAATAGGTCCGCAATAGGCGAAATATCGACACCCCCATCTCCATATTTTGTATAGAATCCCACTCCGAAATCTTCCACTTTGTTCCCTGTCCCGACCACAATACCCTTTCTAGAACCAGATATGGCATAAAGTGTGGTCATCCGTAATCTCGCCCTTGTATTCGCTAACGATAACTCGGATATCTCAAGACCATCAAGAGCGCTTTCAACATATGAATCATAAGATTCGGTTAAGTCAACTAGATGGCTGCTCACATTACCCCATCTAGATTCTAGCCACTCTATGTGGCGCTTTGCCAAGTCGTATTGGGATGACTCTTGATGAATTGGCATATTGACTGCAATTGTTTCCAATCCGCTTTTTGCACATAGCGTCGAAGTAACAGCAGAGTCGATGCCACCTGAAACACCCACAACTAAAGCAGATATTCCATTCTCATCTGCGTACTTCTTGATCCACTTCGAGATGTCCTCACAGAGCTTTCCCCAATCTTCCACGTACTGTCACATGAGACGGCTGCTAATGGACTATTGTACTCGTCCGGGGCATATGCGAGGGCCCATTCTCTCGGGGGACATTGAAATCAATTGCCCGGGTCGAGAGGCCTGATGGAGTCTGAGCAGGGAGGCCGCCTTGACCCGGTAGCGCTGGAAAATGACCTCATCCGGCTATGGAATGATGAGGGCACATTCCAGTCGTCCATAGAAAACAGAAAAACTTCTGGAAAGCCATTCATATTTCTCGAAGGCCCTCCTACAGCAAACGGTAAACCCGGAATCCACCATGTCCTCTCCCGACTGTACAAAGACATGGTCTGTAGATGGAAGACGATGGAGGGACGGGTAGTCGAGAGGAAAGCAGGATGGGACACACATGGCCTGCCCGTCGAAATTGAGGTTCAGAAACGACTGGACTTGATGTCCAATGAGGCAATTGAAGCATATGGGATGGAGGCGTTCAATGAAGCATGCAAGGAGAGTGTCTGGACCTATGAGCAGGCATGGCGCGAAATGACCGAGCGAATGGGTTTCTGGGTCGATATGGACGATCCATACGTGACTCTGCACGACGATTACATCGAATCAGCATGGTGGTCACTGAAGCAGATGCACGACAAAGGCCTATTGTTCAGAGGTCACAAAGTATTGCCGTACTGCCCTCAGACAGGCACTTCATACTCCAGTCATGAGGTGGCTCTGGGATACAAGGAAGTCTCAGAACCAGCTGTCTTCGTCAAGTTCCAACTTGTTGATGATGAGGCGTCCATACTAGCATGGACGACCACACCGTGGACATTGCCCGGGAATGTCGGCCTAGCCGTCGGCCCAGATGTGGATTACGTACGAGTTAGAGTCACAGAACCTCCATCTGGCGCATGGGATGGAAGAGGGGGCGCAGAAGTGGGTGAAGAGATGATTCTGGCAAAGGATTTGATGGGCAATGTGCTTAGACACAAGGTGGAAGTCATATCCGAGATCAAGGGCGCCGACCTTGAAGGGAGGAAATACGTCTCCCCCTTCCCAGGTGCTATCGACGGAGACAATCATCCCGCTGCTTGGACAGTGGTGGCTGCAGACTTTGTGACAACTACGGATGGAACCGGAATAGTACATACTGCAGTTATGTACGGAGAGGATGACTACAACCTCGGAATGAAGGCCGGATTTCCCGCACAGCACACTGTGGATATGAATGGCCGATTCTTTGATGGAACTCATCCGGAACTTGATGGGAGATATGTCAAAGAATGCGATGACTCCATCATCGATCTCCTACAATCATCTGGCAAGCTCTACAGGGAGCACCAGTACGTGCACGACTACCCTCATTGTTGGAGGACCGACCATCCGCTGTTGTACTATGCAATGGATAGCTGGTTTGTCCGTATGACTGCTGTTAGAGACTCAATAATGAAGCATAACGACTCCGTTGAGTGGGCTCCTCCTTCCACGGGAACAGGTAGAATGGGCGAATGGCTCTCCAATTTGAAAGACTGGGCAATAAGCAGGGAGAGATATTGGGGAACCCCCATACCTGTTTGGATATGCAGTGAGTGCGGTCACGAGCATTGTGTCGGTAGTCGTGATGAAATGGAAGCCATGCTGTCTGAAGGATCTAGTATGCCCAAAGAGCTGCATAGGCCATATGTGGACAATGTCAAGCTCAATTGTCCATCCGAGGGATGCTCTGGAGAGATGAACCGTGAGCCCTATGTCATGGATTGCTGGTTTGATTCCGGCTGCGCTTCATTTGCCCAGTGGCATTATCCATTTGAGAATCAGGAAATCTTCGAATCGTCATTTCCAGTGGATTACATTTGCGAGGCAGTTGATCAGACCCGGGGGTGGTTCTATTCGCTATTGGCAGTTGGGACAACAGTCTTCGATAAACCGACTTACAGGAGTTGCCTTTCTCTCGGACACATACTCGATAAGCATGGAAAGAAGATGAGTAAATCAAGAGGGAATGTAGTTGACCCATGGGATCACTTCAACCTGGAGGGCGCAGATGCGATTAGGTGGTATATGACCACTCAAAGCTCTCCTTGGCAGCCTACAAACTTCGATCCCAACGGAGTAAGAGAGTCTTATGCGCGGATGTTCCTGACTCTGTGGAACGTTTACAGATTCCATGCAGATTATGCTGAATTGGACTCATTCGACCGAGTGAGCGAAGATGATGCCCCAAATATGAGTGATAGGCCCTCAATCGATCGGTGGATCCTTTCTCAAGTTAGTAATATGGCTGACAAGGTGGACTCCTTCTTCAGGGCATGGGATTTTCATAAGGCTGGGAGAGAAATCGAACGCTTCATCGTCGATGATCTATCGAATTGGTACGTCAGGAGATCAAGAAGAAGACTCTGGGATGAAGCCGAGAGTGCCGACAAGGCGGCATGTCACCATACTTTGCGAGAAGTCCTCTTAGTCACTTGCAGGATAATGGCTCCAATAGCACCATTCATGCCAGATAGGATACACAGGGACTTGACAGGCGCGTCAGTCCATCTTGCAGATTGGCCCTGTGGTTCCGAGGCTTTGGATAGCACATTGCCGCCTCGAGATACAAAACTAGAGTCTCGCATGGACCTCGCCAGAAACCTGGCAGAGGCTGGTCGCAGAATAAGGGTCGAGTCGTCTCGCAGACAGAGGCTGCCATGCAGGAAAGGTTGGATTGTGGGCGATGCGGACATAGGGGATTTGAAAGACATACTTTCGGAAGAACTCAATGTCGAATCTTTAGAGAATGAAGATGATCTAGAACGATTCCAAAAGATGGAACTTAAGCCCAATAGGAAAAGCCTCGGCAGGAAATGCACTTCCGACCTACCTGCTGTTCTGAATGAATTTTCGGAAATCGATCCGGACTCATTCTTGCTTGAAATACAGGCGGGAATAGCACATCTAGCGGGATATCCGATAGACATGGACGACGTAGAAATCAGAAGAGTCGAGAAAGAAGGCTTTGCTGCGATGACCGTGGAGAGTGGAGGTAAAGATGTAACTCTCGTTCTGGACCTGTCTCTGGACGACGCATTGCTATCGAAAGGACTCGCAAGAGACATAATCCGTCGAGTTCAGGCCAAGAGAAAAGAACTCAATCTAAGGATCGAGGCATCCATATCTCTCGAGATATCGCTTTCCGAGGAATCGCCCGAATTAGCAGAGGACGATTGGAATCACATACTCTCTGAAACAAGGTCGATATCAGGACGTAGGTCCGGTGACCAGTCCCCTATGGAGTCGTCCTTCGAGCTGGACGGATCAGTAGTCGGATTTACAGTCACTCCATCCGAGGATTGAATCGCCTCCGCACGTCCCCCCGGATATGAAGCAAGTGCTCGAGGGCGTGAAGATACTTGATCTGTCAAGGGTTCTAGCAGGCCCGTATGCTGCACAGAATCTCGCAGACTTAGGAGCAGACGTACTCAAGATCGAGGCGCCTTGGGGAGACGATACAAGAGGATGGGGTCCCCCTTTCACGACTGGTTTTGATGGGGAGGATGTGGCCGCATACTTCCTTTCATGCAACCGCGGTAAGACGATAATTAGGATGAATCTCAAGAAGGACGAGAAAAAACTTCGAGACCTAGTTGCACAGGCAGACGTAGTCTTGGAAAACTTCCGTCCCGGAACTTTCGATAGACTGGTAGGGAAACTTCCGGAAGACACAATACTATGCTCGATATCCGGATATGGCGCTACTGGACCAAGATCATCAGAACCAGGATACGATCTATCTTTACAGGCCAGATCGGGTATCATGTCCATTACAGGGGAGGAGGGACGCCCCCCGGTCAAAGTCGGTGTGGCTTGGATCGACGTCATAACAGGCCTTCATGCCACATCCGCCATACTGGCCGCGCTTCTCCACAGAGAGAGAACGGGTAAGTCTCAGCGCATAGATATCAGTCTGTGGGATTGCGCTATTTCCGCACTCGTAAACCAAGCACAGAACAAGATTGCATCAGGAAAAGAACCACGACCAATGGGAAGTGCACACCCAAATTTGGTGCCTTATCGTGCCTTCGAAGCATCAGATGGGTGGTTTGTGCTGGCAGTAGGAAGCGACGCACAATGGCAGCAGATGGTCGAGATTCTCGAGATAGACTGTCAGGAATCATGGTCCACTAATTCAGAGAGGGTCAAAGACAGAATTGAAGTTGAGAAGACGCTGTCCAAGATATTCAAAAATGACACAAGAAGTCATTGGGAGAATGTATTGGAGGGAATACCTTGTGCGCCAGTAAATACAATCGGTCAGGCAATGAGCGACATACAATCCGTCGCAAGAGGCGCATTATGGAGCGTAGAGGGCGTGCAGACCTTAGCAAACCCGCTCAGGGGGATGTCCCTGACTCCTGCAAAGCCCGGCCAACCCTCTGAAACCTCTTTTG
>MDSW01087708.1_pt1 | contig 36893 bp, 18 predicted proteins | sample 811171 | NCBI WGS metagenome assembly MDSW01 (sample SAMN05326641, study PRJNA326480) | marine metagenome | isolation source: seawater | place: Atlantic Ocean: North West | collected 2012 | reverse complement strand
CCTCCTCCCCGTCCTCCCCTCGCGCGCCGGGAGCGATCCTCGAACGCGCGTTCATGTTCATCTCCTCGACGCGCTCGCGGAGGGGTTCGTTCTCGCTCGCCAGCGCCGCGCGCTCCGCCGCCGCCGCCGCGAGCGCGGCGGTGACCGCCTCGACCAACCCGCGGGGCTTGGCTCGGGCTTTTTCGTCGGCGGCGTCGGCGGCGTCGGCGATCGCGTCGCCGTCGCCCTCGGGGTCGTCGGTATTCTTCGGTTTCCGCGCGGCTTCGGTTTCGGCGTCCAGGCCGTCCGCGATCTTCCTTAGCGTCTCCAGCGCCGCGCTCTGGTCGGTGACGTCCCTGAGCTCGCGCTCGGTCTCTTCGGTCGTCCCTCTCTGGTCGTCGAGCGCGGCGCGCAGCCGCGCGCGGTACGCCTCCGCCTCCGCCGCCAGCCGCGCCTGCTCTCGCGCATCGTCGCGAGCGCCAGGGTGAACTGCGTCTGCAGCGAACGCATCGCGCGCTCCCCCGCGCCGAGCTCCTCGCGGAGCACGAGCGTCTCCTCGCACGAGCGCTCGAGCTTCGCGCGGAGGAACGCCTCGGCGGCCTCGAAGTACGCCGCGCGCGTCGCGAGCTCCTCCTGCGCCGACGCGACGGCGCGCTCGTGCTCGCTCGAGCGCGCGCTCGAGCGCTGCAGCGCCGCCGTGAGCGCGACGAGGCGCGTCTCGCGCTCCTCCGTCTCCCTTCGCATGTCGCGAAGGACCGCCTCGGTGGACCTGGCGGCGGCGGCGCCGGCGCGCTCCGCGGCGGTCAACGCGCCCAGGGGAGGGGGCGCCGCGAGATCGCGCTCGTCGTCGCTCCCCTCGGGCGACGCTTCGTCGCCGCCAACAGTACTACGCGTAGTAGAAGGACCACCACGACGTCCCGAGACGTCCGCGTCCGAAGCCTCCGCGGCGTCCGCCTCGCCCCTGGCGAACGCCTGCGCCTCGGCGAACACCGCGCGCTCGAGCTCGAGGGCGTGTATGCGGCGGTCGCGGTCGGCGATCTCGTCCTGTAACCGCTCGAGCGCGCGCGTCTTGGCCGCCAGCGCGCGCTGCCACATCGCCTGCATGGAGTCCACCTTGCTCACGGTGATCACCTCCTGCTCGACCAGGGCGCCGAAGACCTCGCCCCAGCCCCATCGCGCGCCCGCGGAGGAGGGCGTCGGAGGGGGGGGGTCCGGCGCGGGCGCGGACGTCGAGGCGACCTCGGACGGGGGGGCGTCCGAGGCGCCCTCGGGCGCGGGCGCGGACGACGCGCCTCCCATGCGTGACGACGGGAATGACGAACGGGGCGTGGGGGGGCGCTCTTGTCGCGTCGAACGGGCGGGGCGCTTGGAGTCCGAAACGACGAGTCGTGACTCGTCGTCGAACCGTCGCGTCCGTAAACGGTCATCCGGGGGATAATTTCCCCACTAAAAAAGCGCCTCGCCGCGGCGGAGGGTTTTCGTTTGAAGGTTGCGATGAACGCCCGTCTCGGCGGAAGGATAACCCGCGCGTCGTCAGACGTCGCCCGCGCGACCTTCGACCGACGCGCGCTCTCCCGCGCACACCTCGCCTCGCGCTCAGCGCCTCACCCGGCGTCGCCCTCCCGCGCCTTTCAGCGAGGCACGAGAGCGAGGGCGAGTCTCGAAACGCGCGAGGTCGCTTTTCGTCGACGCGCGGTCGTCACCCGCGCCTCCCACCTCGTCCGAGACCCTCCGCGTCCTCGCCGATGTCCCCGAGCGCGATGCTGAGCCGCGCGCTGGCGACCGCGGCCGCGGTGCCGGACGCGCGCTCGACCGCGCGCAGCCCCGCGCCGAGCGCGGTTCGCGCGCGCGCCGCGTTGGGCGGGCACACCCCCACCCCCGCGCGTCTCGCGTCTCGCGTGCGTCTCACCGGCGACGCCCTCGGCGTGCCCTCCTCGGGAACCCCCCCGCGCCCCCGCCGCGCCTCCAGCGTCTCTCCCCGCGCTCTGTTCGGGAAGAAGCCTCCCTCCCCCGCCGCCTCCGCCCCCGCCGCGGACGTCTCCGTGCCCATCCGCGAGCTCGTGGAGACGACGCGCCGCGCCATCAAGACCTACGGCTACGACGACGACGAGACGCGGGTCCTCCTCGACGTCATGATGTACGCGCAGCTGCGCGGGAACAACCAGGGCATCATCAAGGTCACGACGAAGGGCATCGCGAGGGACCCCGCGTGCGTTCCGGTCAGGCGCGAGCACGAGACCACGCTCAGCGCGTGCCTCGACGGCGGCAAGAACGCCGGCATGGTGGTTCTCCACGAGGCGATGGAGATTGCGAGCGAAAAAGCCAAGGCGCACGGCTTCGGCATCTGCGGCACGAACAACACGTCCACGTCCACGGGCGCCCTGGGGTACTACGCCGAGACACTCGCGGACCGCGGTCTTCTCGGCATCGTCCTCGCGGTGTCCCCGGAGTTCGTCGCCCCCGCGGGCGCGATCGAGCCCATCTTCGGGACGAACCCCGTGGGCGTCGGGATTCCCACCGCGAACGGGCCCGTGGTGCTGGACATGGCGACGAGCGCGTACAGCTTCTTCGGCCTCCTCGAAGCTCGAACGGCGGGGAAGAAGATCCCGAAGGGCGTCGCGATCGACGCCAAGGGGAACGTCACCGAGGACCCGAACGCGGCGATCGACGGCGGCGCGATCAAGACGTTCGACGGCGGGTACAAGTCCAGCAACCTGGCGCTCGTCGTCGAGCTCCTCGCGGGCCCGCTCGTGGGCGCCGCCGTGAGCGACAAGATGGCGACGAAGAACTGGGGCAACCTCATCGTCGCGATCGACCCGAACTTGCTGGGTCAGGAGGACTTCCAGCGCCGCGCCGCGGAGGTGACGAGCCGCGTGAAGGCGGCGAAGAAAGCGCCCGGCGTCGACGAGATTCTCCTCCCGGGCGAGCGCGGCGACGCGTTCGCGGCGCGAGCGAAAGCCGCCGGCGCCGTCGACGTCGAGCCCAACCTCTGGAACGGACTCCAGGAGCTCGCGGCGCAGTACGAAGAACCCGGAGCGAACGGAGACGGCGCGGGGGGCGACGTGCCGACCGCGCGCGGGTACTCCTCGCCCGCGCGATGGGGCGTGGCGACGAAGCTGGTGCACCCTCGCGACTCGATCGAGGACCCGTTCAACGCGACGAACCCTCCGCTGTACCAGACCGCGACGTTCGGGCAGCCCAGCGCGACGGAGAACGGCCCGTACGACTACACGCGGAGCGGGAACCCCACGCGGGATCTGTTGGAGAAGCAGATGGCGGAGCTCGACGGCGCGGATCGCGCGTTTGCGTTTTCGTCCGGGATGTCGGCGCTGATGTGCGTGACGCGGCTGGTCAAGACGGGCGAGCGCATCGTCACGGGCGACGACATCTACGGCGGCACGAGCCGGCTGCTCGCGCAGGTGGTCCCGAAGGTGGGGATCGAGGTCGTGAACGTGGACACGAACGACCTGGCCGCGGTCAAGCGCGCGATCGACGGCGGGAACACGACGATGGTCATGCTCGAGTCCCCGACGAACCCGCGGCTTCAGATCACGGACCTGCGCGCCATCAGCGACATGGCGCACGCGAAGGGCGCGTTGGTGTGCGTGGATAACTCCATCATGGCGCCGGTGTTCCAGTCCCCGCTCGCGCTTGGCGCGGACATCTGCATGACGAGCGCGACGAAGTTCATCAGCGGCCAATCGGACGTCACCGGCGGGATCCTCAGTTGCGTCGGCGAGCAGCTCGGGAAGGACATCTACTTCCACCAAAACGCCGAGGGGCTGCACCTGGGGCCGTTCGACTGCTGGCTCGCCCTGCGCGGCCTGAAGACCATGGCGCTCAGGATGGAGCGGCAGGCGGAGAACGCGATGGTGCTCGCGCGGTGGCTCGAGGCGCACCCGCTCGTGAAGTACGTCAACTACCCGGGCCTGGAGTCCAACGCCGGGTACGACCTTCACAAGTCGCAAGCCTCCGGCGCGGGGAGCATCTTGTCCTTCGCCACGGGCGACGTCGAGCTCTCCCGAATCATCGTCGAGCAGGCGAAGCTGTTCAAGATCACCGTCTCGTTCGGGAACACCGCGAGCCTGATCTCGCTGCCGTGCTTCATGTCCCACGCGAGCATCCCCGCGGAGGTGAGGGCGGCGCGAGGGTTGCCGGACGACCTCGTGCGCATCTCCGCCGGGATCGAGGACGCGCAGGATCTCGTCGACGACCTCGGAGACGCGTTCGACGTCGCCGCGAGGGAGACGGGGAGGGGCGCCGCGAGAAAGAACGGGGCGAAGAACGGGGGGCTGAGTCCCGCGCAGGAACGCGAGGACGAGCTCCTCCGGCGCATCGCCATGCTCGAGGCGCAGCTCGAGTGAAGGAAACAGCGCGAGAAGGGAGACGCCCCCGGGATAAATTACACAGAAGTAGACATCACCGTGACTTTGACGTGAAGTGCGCATCCGCCGGCGCGCGCGCGAAAATGACCTTCAGATGCCGTTATTCGTGAAGCAGCCCGTTCGGTCAACAACGCCTCGCATCGCCCGCTCCTCCTGGCCCCGCCTCTCCTCCCCTCGCGCACTTCCCCCCGCGCGAACGCGCGTCGGCGGCGAGGTTCGTTCCTCTCCCCCGCGCGCTCTCCCGCGTCTCGACCTCCGACCCGGGTACCCGGGTCCGGTCCCCCCCCCGTCGGTGCCAAGCGGGCGCTTTTTCGTCAACGGCCGCGTCGTCGCTTTTTCCTCGCACGCGCCTTCCGGCCGCGCTATGGCGGCTCCCGGGGCGCCTCGCGCGGTGGACGATTGCGTGAACATGCGCGACCTGACCCTCGGGATCAACGACTGGTACAACGTCACCCCCTCCGTGCGCCGCGCGATCGAGGGGTTCGCCCTCATCCTGCAGAGCCAGCAGGCGCACCTCGCGCGCGTGGACCACGCCCTCGTGACCGGGGAGTACCATCCGCTCTCCGTCGCGCCCGTCGGACTCTCCGACGCCGCCTCCCCGCCCCCCCCGGGGATGTTCGCGACGACGGGCCACCACCACCACCACCACCCGCCGAGCGTCTCTGTGCCCCCCGGCTCGCCGCTCCACCACGACCCCGCCGCCCTCATCACCGCATCCTCCCACTCCGTCTCCGAGATGGCGCACCTGAGCGTTCGCGTGGACGACCTGACGCGCGAGCTCGTCGTGACCAAGGCGAAGCTCCGCGCGTTGGAGGCGGCGAGTTCAGGCGAGGTCGCGGAGACGGCGTTCGCGCGCGCGTGCGACCTCGCGACCGCGCGCGCCGAGGCCGCCGCGCGCGAGGCGGCGGCGAGCGCGAAGACGTGCCGCGAGATCGACGCGTCGGCGGAGCGCGCCGAGGCCGCCGCCGCGGAGGCGGTCAAGGCGAGGGACGCGTTCGCGACGAGCCTCGCGACCAAGGCGGAGGGAAGCGAGAGCAGGGTCCGCGTCGCCGCCGCGCAGGCGGAGGTGAGATGTCGCGCCGCGGGGGACGAGCTGAGAAACGCGCTCAGGGAGCTCGGGATCGACGAGATTCCGAAGGGCCCCGGGGGGTCCTCCTTCGGAATGAACGGCGGAAACCTCGGCGGCGCGTTTGGAGTCTTCGGGGCGAAGACGGCGTCGGGCGCGCGCGCGGACGCCGCCGCGTTCGCGAGCGTGCGCGCGGAGGTGGCGGAGCTCCGCCGGGTCGTCCTCGGCGACGACGAAGATGACGAAAACGCGCGCGGGGTGGGTCCCGGCTCCCCGTTCGGGACGCCCGGGCACGCCAGTCGATCGTCCCCGCGCGGCGGGGGCGGGTCCGTCGCAGGGACGCCCGAGGCGCGAGCGGGTCCCGGCGGCCTCCTCGCGCGCGTCGCCGACGTCGCCGCGAAGGTGGACGGCGCGCGGTACAACACTCCTCACGCCGCCGGGTACGCCGACGGCGCGTCGCCGAACGGTGGTAACGAGACGAGGGCGCTGGCGGAGGGCCTGAGGCGCCTCCACCGCGCGGTCGGCTCGGAGCTCAAGGCGCGCCCGACGACGGAGACGGTGAGGGAGATGGTCGCCGCGGAGATGACGGGCGCGAGGCGTTCCGCGGGGGACGATCCCGACTCGGACGCGTCGCCGCTCGCGCGGCGCGTGGGGGCGCTGGAGGACGGCGCGCGCGCGATGGAGCGGAGGCAGCGCCGCGTCGAGCGCGTCCTCGGCGACGTCAAGAGCTGGGCGAGCGCCGCGGAGAAGCGGCTCGAGGTGGAGCGGGTGAGGGAGCTGAGGAGCGAGACGCGCGCCGACGCGTCGGACGACGAATCGGACGACGAGTCGGACGACGCGTCGGACGAGTCGGGCGGGCGCGAGGCCGACGCGAGGCGGAAGGGAGGGGCGACGAAGATGGACGCGCTCGCGGGCGCGAGCGTGAGCTCCGGCCTAGGCGGCGCGGGGGGGACGCGATTCTGATTCGTATCGAGCGATCGAGGCTTCGACGCGTCGCTCTCGCGCGCCGCCGTCTATTTTAATAAAAGTACGCGCGCGTCGCCGGCGGTCGCGCCGCTACTCTCGCTCTCTGATCTCTTCCCTCGCGCGCTTCAGGTACGTCAGCTCGACCGTCGCTCTCCTCGCGGCCTCGAGCCGCTCCGGTTCCCCCCCGGGTCCCTCGCCGCCGTCGAGCGCGTCGCCGATGGCGGAGACGCACCTCTCCTCCCTCTCGCGGGCGTCGGCGTCCACCGCCGCTAACCCCGCGGCGCGCGCGTCGGGGTCGCGCGCGCGTAGCGCGTCCTCGATCGCCTCGCGCATCTCCATCGTTCGCATCAGGAGCTCCGGGTCCACGAGGGAGCTCCGGGTCCTCAGGGTCGAGTCGGCGGCGGCGCGGGGCTCCGACGGCGTCTCGGCTCCTCCTCCTCCGTCGGCGTCGTCGTCGTCGGCGGCGGCGAGCGGCGCGCCCCTGCCGCGGAGCATGTACTTGGCGCGCGCGAGCGGGTCCCTGAGGACCGCGTAGGCGCGGTTCACGAGCGAGGCCTGCTCGGCGCTGTGCGCGCGCTCGAGTTCGGACTTGGCCGCGAACTTGTCCGGGTGCAGGAGCGTCTGCAGGCGCTTCATCGCCGCCTCGAGCCGCGCGGGGTCCACGCGGAACGCGGCGGGGTGGTCGAGGAGGCGGAAGTACAGATCGCGCTCGGCGCGCGCGTTCGCGGCGGGGGGCAGGATCGCGCCGCAGCTCGGGCAGAAGAAGCGGTCGGAATCCCTCGTCGCGGACGCGCACGACCAGCACGCGGCGCCCCCGGGCGCCCCCGGGGCCGCCCCGTCGGACGCCACCCCCGAGCGCGCGCGGATCCCGGGGCGCGAAAACCCGCTCGTCCGCGCGACTACGGAGTCGTCGAGACGAACGTCCGCGCGAACCCACCCGGGCGCCGCCGCGCGCCAGCGCTGAACCGCCGACCGGGCGCGACCGCCGAGCGCGACGCCGCGCCGGAGCATGACGCGCGGAGACGAGCGACGCGCGCGCGCGAGTGGACAGAGACGCCGCGAGTCGTCGAGAGATGGGAGCGCACCTCACACGTGTGACCGCCGCGGCGGGCATTTTCGTCGAGTTTTTAACAAATATCGCATCGAGACCTTTTATATTTTTCGCCTCGCGTCGCCCGTCTTCGTCGCTCACGCGTCTCCCTCCTCCTCCTCCTCCTCCTCGAGGGGCTCCAAGAACGCCAGGGCCGCGACCGCGGACGCCGCCGCTGTGGCGGAGACGAGCCCCAGGCTCGCCCCCGCGCTCCCGAGTCGATCGTCCAGCGCGCCGAGCACGACGGGCCCGACGAGGAACACGGCGTCGCCCGCCGTCTTGGGCAGCGTCAGCGCCTCCCCCTCCCCGCCCTTGGGCGCGCTCTCCTGCGCGAGCGCGTTCACCGCGGGCCCCGCCGCCGCGGTTCCCATTCCCCACAGCCCGATCCACAGCTGCAGCGCCCCGACGTCCTCCGCGCTCTGCGCCGCCTGCAGCCCGAACGCGCACATCGCGAGGCTCGTCACGACCACCGCCTTGAGTCCGACGCGATCGGCGATCCACCCCCCCGCGGGCGCCGACGCCATCCCCAACAGCGCGGTGATGGAGAAGAGCTCGCCGACCTGCGCCGGGGTCGCGTCGAGGGCCCTGGTGGCGAACCACGGGATGCACGTCAGCTTCGCGACGAAGCCCAGGGCGTTCGCGGCGGCGGCGAAGGTGATGACGCGCTGGCGATCGTCCTTAATCAGGACGCGCCAGTCGCTCGCCGCCTTGATCGCCTCGAGCTCCCGCTCGAACGCCTCCTCCTCCTCCGCGCTCATGTCCACGCTCATTTGGGCCCACCGCTCCTCCTTCTCCGCCGCGGCGTTGATCTCCGGCAGCAGCGAGTACCCCGCCGTGCACGCCAGCGCCGCGCCGGAGATGAGGTAAAACACGCTCGTCGGCCCATGCGCCTCCGCCACGCGGCCCCCGACGGCGGGGCCGATGACGAGGCCCAGCGCCTGCACCGCCTGCTGCGTGCCCGTGATCGTGCCCCTCGCCTCGGGGAACCGCTCGGTGAGATCCGCGAGGTACGCGCGGTCGCCGCCCTCCGCGGCGCTCCGACCGGCGCCCAGAGACAGCCGCGCGGGCACGAGCGCGGCGACGGTCCTGCACTGACTCGTGGCGAGGTCGGAGACGGCGATGAGCGCCATCCCGGCCATCATCATCTGCTTCCGGCCCCACGAGTCCACGAGCTTCCCCGCGGGGAGGTTCAGGGCGAGCATCGCCAACGCGGGGGCGGAGAGCACGATGCCGTTCGCGACGCCGTCGAGGCCGATGCTCTGCGCGTAGAGCGGAAGGGCGGGGAGCAACGCGCCGACGCCGATGAAGAGGACGAACTGCGAGGCGAGGAGGATGCCGAGGGGCTCCGCCACCGCGGCGCGCGGGAGGCCGAACAGGAACGCGGGGTCGTCGTCGCCGTCGGGGCCGCCGGGGCCGGAGCCGCGGGGGGAGGAGGGGCGCGTCGCCGCGTCGTCCGAGATGGCGCGCGGGGGGAGCGGGGGGCGGCGGGGCGCGAGCGCGGGCCCCGCCCCGGGGGTGCCGCGAGAGGGGTGCCGCGGCGCCACGCCTCGCGGCGGGGCGCCCGCGCGACGAGTCACGCCGCGACGCCGAGGGACGCGTCGCGGACGCGCGGCGGAGCCGACGCCGGCGATACCGCGCCCGCGCGCCGCGGCGCGGAGCGCGAACCCGACCCCGGGGGCGGCCGACGCGCGCGTCGCCATCGCGCGCGTTCGCGCACGCCCGCGAACGGAATCCGTCGGCGACCACGCACGACGCTAGCTAGGGTCGCCGAGTCAGCGACGCACCGCGCGCGCCCCCCCGGCCCCCCCTCCCGCGAACGCGAACGCGCGACGCCCTCCGCCGGGGTCCCTCCGCGCGACGACCCCGGCGCGTTCGCACCCCTTCCGCGAACCGCGCGCCCGTTCCGCGTCCGCCGCGCCCGTGCCGCGATCCTCCGCGCGCGCGGGGGACGATGGATCGATCGAGCGAGGGGTGCCGGAGCGTATCGCGGAGAGCCGATCGAGATACCTTAGCTGATCGAATCGACCCGCCAGGTTCACTGGGCGCGCGGCACCCGGTTCGTCGTTTCTCCCCGCCACGTCGACGCGTCTCGGTGTCCGACCCTGGAAACGCTGCTGGCTGGGAAACGCGCGCGCGGAAAATTTATGCAACCCGGGTGGCCTCATCGTCGCGATCTCGCCCAGCGCGCGGTCGTTGAAGATGAAAACACACGCGACTCGCCCTCCTCCCCCGCCTCCCTCGCCGCGCCTCTCCCCTCACGCCGCCGCGCTCCCGCCCCCCCCGCCCGCCCCCCCGGGCCGCACCGCGTCGCCGACCGAGACGACGCGCGCCCGCCCCCACCGCGCGATCATCCACTCGCGGACCTCGCCGTCGGACGCGCCCGCGCCCGGCGCGGCGCGGTCGCGCGCGCTCCCGAGACGCTCGCGCGGCGGCGACCGCCCCGGGGGGTCGCCCGCCACGTTGAACAAAACCCCGAACGAGACGCCGCCGCCGCCGCCGCCGCCTCGCTTGCCGCGGTCCGCCACCAGCGTGCGCATGGGCTCGGGCGTCCGCGCGCCGTCTCGGTGGTCGACGCCGACGGTCGAGCACCGCTCGCACCGCCGAACCGCGCGAAGCGCGAGCGCGTCCGTTTCCTCCCGCTTTTTCCTCCCGCTCTTCTTCGCGTCGTCCCGGTCGCCCTCGCCCTCGCGGTCGTCCTCGCGGTCGCCCTCGCCGACATACCCTCGAACATGGAGCGTTTTCCACGCGTCCGTCTCCTCGGCGTACGCCTCGAGCGCCTCCGGCGGGCCGACGACGACGTTCGGTCTGAACCGCGCGGCGTGCACGACGCGCTCGAGGTCCGCGGCGCTCGTCCCCGGGTTCCGCCTCGCCGCCTTCTCCCGCAGGTCCGCGACCGAGGCGGCGGAGACGAGCAAAATCTGCGCCGAGTTGGCCAACCCGATGGAGGGACGCGACGCGTCCCCCCGCGGGTCCTCGAGACCGACCCGGCGCGGGTTCGGCCCGCCCCGAACGCCCGAGGCGACCGCGCGACGAGTCCCGGGCCGCTGCCGAACGAGCGCGCATTTTACGCCGAGCGCGGCGGTGAACCAAGCGTCCGCGCGGCTTCGGGAGGAGGCCGAGGCCGATGCCGAGGCCGATGCCGAGACCGATGCCGAGGCTCGGCTCGCGCGATCCCATCCCTCCGCGTCCGCGTCCGCGTCCTCCGAGGCGCCTCGCGCGACCGTCGTCTCCTCCCCGCACAGGCGCACGCGCACGCCCGATCCCGATCCCGATCCCGAACCGAACGGGTCCTCGGCGTCGTCGGCGCGCAGAGGGAGGATGAGGGTCGACGAGACGCTCGGGCCGCGCACGGCGGCTTCTCCTCCTCCTCCTCCTCCGTCCCCGTCCCCGTCCTCCTCCGGCGGGGCCATTCGTACCGTCGCGACGCCGCGGGCGAGGTCGACGGCGCACCTGAGCCTCGCGAGCGCCGGGACTCGGCGCGCGCACAGCGCCGCGCCCGCGGGGGTGACCAGCGCCCACTCGCGGTCGTACAGGAGCCCGTTCGGACCGATCGGCCACGCCCCGGCGGGGGGCTCGAACGCCGCCGCGCTCTTGATCGGGTACACCGCCAGCGACGTCACGCGAGCGACGAGGGAAGTCCCGATGAAGGTCCCGAGGGGGCGAGCGACGACCCCCGCGTCCGCCGCGCCCTCGAGCGGCGCGACGCCCGCGTCCGCTCCCTCTCGCCGCGAAAAAAAATCCTCCTTCTCCTCCGCTTCCGCCGCTTCCACCTCTTTCGCGTCTTCTTCTTCTTCTTCTTCTTCTGCGAAGTGCTCCTGGATGGCCTCGACGAGCCTGTCGGCGTCCTCGGCGACGGACCCCGGTCCGAAGGACGCCCTCACGACGCCCGTCGGGTTCCCCTCGTCGTCCAGGTCGACGCCGTCGCCGCACGTCTTCCCCGACGCGTGCAGGCGCCGCGCGCCACCGGGCGCGGCGCCGACGAGCCTCGCGCACGCGCCGGGGTTGCAGCAGCACCCGACGCGGACCGAGACGCGGCGCGAGGCGAGCGCGCGCTCGACGCGCGCGTACCCGGTCCAAGCGCCGTCCGAGCGGAGGACGTTGAACGCCACCACGGGGCCCTGCGAGACGACGCCCGGGGGCGGGCGAGGGGGCGGGCGAGACGCCGTCTCGACCGTCTTAACCGACGCCTCAACCGCCGCCTCCGCCTCAACCGCCGCCTCCGCCTCAACCGCCGCCTCAAACGCCTTCTCCTCCACCTCCTCCTCGAGTCGGTGTTGGGTTTCCAACCACCCGGCGCCGTACAGGCGCACGACCCTCCGCCCGTTCGCGTGGCGGAGCGCCGCGAGGCCGGCGGCCGCGCGGGCGGCGACGGCGCGCGCGCGTCGATCGAGCGCTTTCGCGCCCGCTCGCGACCCGCCGCTCGTCTCGCCGGGTTCTTGCTGCTTCGCGAGCCACTCGAACCCCCTGGGCACGGCGAGGAGGGACGATAACGGGAGGGTTCCGTCCTCGAGGCCCTCCGCGCCGTCTCGGCGGGCGTAGAACGCCTCGTCCGCGTCGACGCCGGCGGCGGTGCCGCCTCCGAAATACCTCGGCTTCAAAAGCGCCAGCGCGGAGGTTCGCGCCACGAGCGCGCCGACGCCGGAGGGGTAGCCGAACATCTTGTAGAACGAACACGCGAGGAAATCGGGCGCGTCCGGAGCGAAGAGGTCCGGGGGGTCCAGGCCCGCGCTCTTCGCCGCGTCGCACAGGGTGAGGAAGACCGGCTGACCGCCGGAGCGGTCTTTTTCTTCCGACGAAAAGCGCCGCCGCGCGCCCGAGGACGCGAGCGCGGGGTCGAAGCGCTCGCCCGTGAGGTTACACTCGGAGGGGTACGCGAACAGAGACACGACGGGGGCGGCGCGCGAGGGACCCGGGCGCGCGCGCGGGGCGGAGATCTCCGCGCGCTCGCGAAGTCGGAGTCCGGGGCGGCGGTCGCGCGAGGCGTTCGTTCGACGGGCGCTCGAGGCGCCGCTCGCGTCGTCTCCGACGTCTCCGTCGTCGTCGTCTCCGTCGTCGCGAACGACGTCGACGCACGCGACCCTGGCGCCCGCGGCGGCGGCGCACGCGCGTATGCCGAGGACGCTCGTGTGGTTGACGCGGGTGTACGCGAACTCGCTCTCGGGGGACCACGGAAAGCTCTCCGCGAGGAGGCGCATCGCGGCGGTGGCGCCCGAGGTGAACACGACCGCGTACTCGCCGAGGGGGGCGTTGAAGTGCTCGAGGGTGGCGTCGCGCGCGGCGTCCACCGCGGCGCTCGTCGCGCCCGCGGCGTCGTGCGCGCTGTGCGGATTGCCGAGCAGGGTCGAGGTCAGCGCGGACGCGCACTCGCGGACGAGCGACTCGGCGTACGGCGGCGCCCCCGCGTGGTCGCAGTACGCCACCCCGGCGCGATCCAGACGCGAGAAATCGGCGTCGCGGCGCGTCTCGCGCGATATTTCCTCGGAATCGAAGCACCCCCCGGGACCCGCGGCGTCGCGCGACGCGGACGCGGACGCGGGCGCGTCGCGAGGCCCGTCCCCGGCTTTCGCCGCGTCGCTCGGACACATCCGGACACGCCCGGCCCGCGTGCCGAGCGCCGCTCGGACTGGCGCGCGACGCGAAGAGCGCGTCGTTGTTCGTTTTTCCCTCCGGCACGAGGGGGCGTGTGGAGTCGGCGGACGACGAGCGCGCCGCGGCGCTTCAACAGTTTCTCGGCGAACCCGCTCTCCGCCGCGAGATCTTTTTCGCGCGAAAGCTGACCTGTTAGAAACCTGTGCGCCCCCGTCCCTCAAAGGTCACTCAAGCGGCGCGCGCGCTCAGCAGCGCCCGACCCCCCGCCACCCCCTCCCGATGTCCGCGCTCGCGGGGCGCCTCGCGCCCGACGGTCGCGCTCGCGCGCCGCCTCGCGCTCTCGGCGCGCGCGCGCGGCCCTCTCGCGCGCCGCGCCGCGCGACGACGCGCTGCACGCCTCCCCGCGGGCGTCGCGCCCTGGTCGTGACGCGCGCGGGCGAGGACGTGTGGGACCCCGACGAGCAGCGCCGCATCGACGAGAACAAACGCTGGAAGCGCACGGACGCGCCCGAGGACGCGTGGGTGCGTCGGACGATCGCGCGCCGCGCGCGAGCCCGGTCCGCTCGCGATCGTCGCACCGGCGCACGAGATGCACCGTGTCGCCCGATCTCGCCAAGCGAAACGCGTCCTCTCGACCCGTCTCTCCGCCCCCGTTCACGTCTTCTCGGACCGTTCACATCTCACCCCCCTCACCCCCACCCCCGCGGGATCTGGATCCCTCCCCTCCCCTCGCTTCCTTCCTCGTCCCTTCGGTCGTCGCTCAGGACATCGACAAGGAGCGCGACGCGGCGATGTACAAGCGCGAGTCCCTCGAGCGGCTCCTCCGTCTCACCCCCTCGGAGGCTCGCCCCGATCGCGCGTGGGCGTGCGCCGAGTGCGGCGCCGCGGTGACCCGCCGCTCGGCCGAGTCCCAGAAGGACCGAGCCCACATCCACCGCCTGAACTACGGCGAGAGCTTCGTCTCCGTGAGCGTCTTCGCCGACGCGACGGGGCTCCGAAGGGGGGCGGCGGACGCCAAGGCGGAACGATTCTGGCCGCCGAGGACGGCGGAGGCGTGCGCGTGCGCGGGATGCGGCGCCGCGCTCGGGTGGGCCCTCGCGGATAACCCGGAGGAGAAAGTCGGGCCCTTCTACGCCCTGCTCACCTCGAGGCTCGTCAAGGGCGAACCGCTGGAGGGCGGGGACGACTCGGGCGACGAGGCGACGAACGACGCCGAACGATGACGGACCGCGCGAAGGTCGTCCGCGAATGGAGGTCACGTCCCGCGAGTGAGCAGCCCCGCGCGCTCCCCGCGCGCGTGAACGATTCGAATGTTTCGCATCCTCGCCTCCGCCCCGTTCGAGCACGCCTACGCGTGTGCAGTCAGCACCCCCTCGTGACCTCGTCGATGACGAGACCGGTCTCGCGGTCGTCGCCGCCGCGAACGTTCCTCTTCGCTCGTTTCCCCGGTTTCCCCGACTTCCCTATACCCCCTCTCCCTATAGCTACCTTCCCCATTTATCGACATCGAACGCTTCGTCGATGTCTTCCTCCTTCACGGGCGCGAGGATGCCGAAGACGCCCGTGAACCCCTGGATCAGGCCTCGCGCGATGTCCTCCCCCGCGCGCTCGGCGCTCGGCGCCGGGCCGTACTCGCCTCCGGCGAACCAACCGACGATCGGGATCAGCGCTTCGTCCCTCCCGCCGCCGCACCCCTCCCGCAGCGCCCTCACCTCCGCGTCCTTCTCCCCCCCGTGGAACCGCGCGCCGCGGCCCGTGCACACCGCGGCGAACGCGCCGAGGGGCGGCGCTTCGAGACGCGCCCCGATCGCCTTCGCGGCGTCGCGAATCTCCGCGCGGCTTTTCGCGGCGCTCTGCTCGAAAAACCGAACCACCGCGCCCGCCTCCAACGCCGCGTCCGCGCGGCCCTTCTTCTCGATGACCAAACCGTCCGTCACCGGATCCAGGCCCACGATGTTGGCCATGTCGTACCGCTCGTCGCCGCTCGCGACGTGGCGCTTATCGCGGACGCCGAGCCAGAAGTGTCTTCGTTGGCCGGCGCCGATGGCCATCGCGCGGAGCGCCGTCTGCGCGTCGAGCTCGGGAGCGTCCGGGTCGAGCGGCGCGCCGGTTCGTTCGTCGCACGGACGGAATCGGCGGAGGACGTCGAATTCCCTCGGGAACTCCAGCGGGTCCACCTCGCGGTCGCCGCAGAGCAAGAGCGCGGGGCCGACGGGCGCGGCGCCGCGCGAGACGACGGGGTGGAGTCCGTAATCGCCCCCGACGTTCGCGTCGAAGTACAGCGACGCGACGTCGCGATCCTCGGCGAAGATCAGGTCAAGCTCCTTCTCGCGAACCTCGCGAGCCGCGGGGTTCTGCCGCGCGGAGGGGTGCCACGCCGCGTCCGTCCTGCGCAGGACGGCGCCGTGCGGCCCCATCACCGCGCGCTTATGGCGCGCGGTCAAGCCCGGGCGAACGAACGTCGAGCGGGGCGCCTCCGACGCCGTCTCGTACTCGAAGAACGCCGCCGCGCCGCCGCGAGATCCTCCCGCGCCCGCCGACGGGTCTTCGATCCCGAGTAAACCGCCCAGCGCGCACCGCTTCGCGTCGCCGCACTTCTCGCGCGGCATGTTCGCGAGCTCGTCGAACGCGTTGCCGTCCTCGTCGAGGGACGAGAACGGCTCGGCGTTCAAAATCAGCGAACTCTGCGCGACGAGTTGGTCCGGGTCGCGCTCGATCGGCTCGCCGTCCGAGTCGTACTCCGGGAACTCGGGGGCGCGGTGCGCCATCCAGTCGTCCGCCGACTTGATGTACCGCGGGTCGTCTATCGGGTTGTTGGAACCTGTCTCGTGCGAATGCTCCGGAGTCCTCCGGATCGTGTGCGCGGGCCACGTGCGCACGCGAAGACGGTCGCGGGGGAGGTGGATGAGGCACGCGACGAGCGCGGGCTCGCGCTCGAACTCGCGGCACTCGCCGGAGGCTGTGTCCGAGCCGATGACGCCGCGCGCGACGCCGCCGACGATCGCGCAGGAGGCGGGGAGGCGCTCGGCGAACTGGGCGCCGATGAACTCGGCGTCGACCGCCTCGCCCTCCCTCCCGACGCGCGCTCCGTGCCGCGCCGTCGCGTACGCGTCGGAGGCGAAGAAGACGCACACGTCGGGGCGCGCGGACGCCTCGAACCGGCGCACGATGCCCGCGACGTCCTCGCGCACCTCCTCGCGGAGGGGGTGCGCGGCGTCGCGCTCGACGAAGGCGCCGGTCCACGTCGGCACGGGGTCGTGCTCGGCGTCGATGATGGCGTTCCAGTCCCGGCACACGCTCGCCGCGCGCGCGGCGTCGCGCCAGGTGAGGCGGCCGAGGATGTCCTCCAGCAACGCGCGCGGGATGGCGTCGAAGGGGGAATCGCCCCCGGCGTGTGTTCTCGAAGGCGACGACGACATGGATCCGGGCGGGGGGTGCAGGCCGCCGGGGCGGTGACGAGGAGAATGTGCGCGCCGAGCGAGAGACCGAGCGACCGAACGCGCGTCGGGCGGAGACGGAACCGCGCGCGCGAAGCGCGCAGAGGTGTGGCGAACCGCCAGATCCCGTAAGTAACAACGCGTCGTCTCACACTCGACCAGAATCGGGCGGAGGCGCGCCCCCCGGCGGACGAATCAAGAGCCTGCTGAATGCGGTCCGGTCCGGGCGGTGTGCGCGCATCGATTCAACACCGCGTGAAATGGCCATTGAGAGTTACTTTCGTACTTTCGAAAGTAGTTGATCGCGTTTCAGGTGCACGAGCGCTCGCCTTCCTCCCCCTTCCTTCCACCTCCTCACGCGTTCGCCCCCACGGCCACGGGGAGGACATTCTTGGTCGAATCGTACCCCTCGCTCAGCACGAGCGGGTGCTCGAGCTTGATCTCCGTCGGGTACGCCACCCCGCCCGTCCTCCGCTCGACGAGGTCCATCAGGTCCATCAGCACCGTCGACTTGATCTCGTAGTGCGTCGTCAGATCCACCTTGTACGCGTGCGCCTCCACGTTGAGCACGAGATGGTCCGCGTTGTTCGCGGTGACGTTCACCCTGATCGGGTGCGCCTCCGAGTCGATCGCCTCCGACGCGGTCAGGTACTGCTTGAAGTCCTGGATCAGCGCGGGCACGTGCTTCCTGTCCTCGTACCGCACGCGGAAGTTGAGGACGAAGACGCGGTGCGTCTGCCTCGAGACGTTGATGACGGTCTGCGTGAGGAACAGTCCATTCGGCACCGTCACGGGCTTGGTGTCCTTCGCGACGAGGACCGTGCTGTACCACCCGATCGACCGGACGTTGTACTCCGCGACGGAGGGGTCGGAGGAGCTGCGGAACTGCCCGCTCTGCTGCAGGAAGATGTTCTCGCCGACGTCGAAGGGGCGAAGGACGCTGATGATCGTCCCGCCCATGACGTTGGAGATGATCTCCTTGCTCGCGAGACCGAAGGCGAGACCGCCGACGGAGCCGACGCCCAGGATCGCCTTGGCGCTCGCGCCGAACAGCACGCCCGCCTTGATGATGCTCGCGAAGACGACGACGACCTCGGCCATGCGCGTGAGCACCGAGCGGAGGGAGACGGAGGCGACGGCGAACTTGGTCTCGAGGACGCGGGGGAGGTAGCGACCCACCGCCATGGCGCACGTCGCGCCGAACGCGAGGACGTAGACGCCGAGGTCGAAACCCATGCCGTCGATGAAACCCTCGAACTTGAACACGCGCCCGAGGACGTCGTTGAGGTAGAGCACGGTCATGGCGTTGGAGACGACGCCCATCGGGCCGGCGAGCCAGCGCAGAAAGTGGTCGCGGCTTTCGAACGCGTCGTCGAGCTCCTCGGCGGTTTTGTCCTTGTCGCTCTCCTCGAACTTCGCCAGGGCGCCGAAGATGGCGCGGCGGCCCTTGGTGATGGCGAGGTTCCAGAGCAGGATGAGCCACACGTCCTCGACGTCCCAGTCGTCGTTCATCTGCGTCTTCACCGCCTCGGTGACGTGGCAGAGCTCGTCCGAGAGCCGATCCATGCCCGCGTCCACCGCGCGCTTCGCGGGCTCGGGCAGGCGGATCAAGTTCGGGTCGAAGTTGTACTTGCTCGCGGCCGGAGCGGCCGCGACCGCGGAGGCGGCCGCGTGCGCGGAGGGCGCCGGCATCGCGAGCGGCGCCGCGAACGCGCCGAGCGCCAGGGCCGCGGACGCCGCGGCCTTCCCGGCCGTGATCCCCCCGATCGGCGAGGGACGACGCGCGTCGCGAAGATCGTCACCCGCCGCGGCCGCGCGCGTCGTCGTCCCGAGACGACGCGCGGCGGAGCGGTCACCCGCGCGGCGAGCGACGACGCGACGCGACCGCGCGAGGCGCGCGTCGCGAGGGACGACGGCCGCGCCGGGAAGGCGCGCGGCGCGTGCGGCGAACATGGAGGGGCGGTGCGGTGGGCGGACGTGCGTCGGGAGGAGTGCGAATCGTCGTCAGCGGAGTGTCGCACTCCGAGCGTGCCAAGTGGACCGGCGCGGCAACTTTACGACCCACATTGCTTCGGGACCTTTCTCGATCTGCCTGCGGAAAAACGCGTGAACGAAAAGTGCGAAACCCGCTCGAGAAACCCTCGGAGGGTCGATCGCCAGCACGTTCGATCTTGCGATGCGAGAGACACTGCCAAAACTGACGCCCAGGCAGGACCTTCTCCGGTTCGTCCTTCGCGTTCGGTCGCGCGACGCCAGTCGTTCCGGCGCGCTTTCCCCCTCCTCGAAGATGGGCGTCGCGGGGTCCACGCAGAGGCTCCGGCCGATGGTGAATCCCGACGGGAAGGTCGGGCTGAAGGTGCGCGCCTCGACGCGGCGAACCCCGCGCGAGAGGGATCGAATCCTCCGCGCGATCGCGATCGCTTCGCGCCTCGTCGCCCCCCGCTCACCCCTCCCTCCCCCGCCTCGTCCGCCGCGCGCGCAGATCAGCAGACGGCTCATCGAGAAACTCGACGGCGACGAAGCGGCCGCGGCGGACGCGCGCGCGGCGCCGACGCCGGCGCCCAGCACGAGCGCCCCCGCGGAGGAGGCGCCCGCGCCCTCGACGCCTCGCGCGTCGTCCCCGTCCCCGCCCGCGCCGCAGCGCGCGGCGCCCCCGCTCCTCCCCCCGTTCCCGCTGGGCGGCGCGAACCTCCGCGACGCCGCCGCGCTCGCGGAGTACCGCCCCATGTTCCCCGGCTTGGACGACGCGCTCGCGCGGAGTCTGCGCGTCGGCGAGCTCCTGCTGAAGAACGAGGAGGCGGAGCTGGATCGAGCGCGCGAGTACGCCAGCGAGGCGCAGGCGGGGGCGTACCTGATGCGACGAACGGACGTCCCGTGCGTGGAGGAGAGGGAGGCGTGCAGGACGTGCTACGAGACGAACGCCGCGGACACGCTGCGATGCGGGGCGGAGGTGGCGGCGTACGACGCGTGCGCGAGGGCGGCGAGGGACGCGTTCATCGAGCGGGGGTTCGCGCCGCAGCCCCTCCTCGAAGCGGGGGGGGAGGGGGAGGAGGGAGCGGGCCAAGACGGCCCAGAAGGGGAGTGAGGAGGAGAGCGAACTTTCCCTCTGCCGTACCAGTAATTAAAGTTACCAGTTACCCGCTCGTACGATCCAACCGTCGCCTATAAAATATCCGACGATCCAACCAGTGGTACCCGCCGTCCACGCTCGTCCGCGCCGACCGGTGATCCCCGCGCGGTGGAGCCGTTCGCGATAACTTCCCTCGGGCGCCGCGCACGCCCTCGGGGAGGATGGGCGCGAACGACCACGGCGGGATGGGTAAACCCGGCGGAAAGGTGCGCGCTCGTCCCGCGCGAGCCTCTCGCCCCGCCCCGCGCCTCCTCGTGGCGCCCGTCGCGGGGACCGCCTCGTCGTGCCGCCCCGATGGCCGTCTGACGCGACCTCCTTTCCCTCACCCCTCGCGAACGTCGCAGGCCCACCTGTTCATGGCGCTCTTCTACATCGTGGCGTGGGCGTGCGCCTCCTCCGGGCTCATCTTCCTCAACAGCCACCTCCTGAACGAGGACGGGTTCCACTACCCCATGACCCTGTGCTCCATGGGGTGCGTCCGGTCGGAACGCCGTCGCCCTCGGCGCGCATCCGGCACCTTCGTCGTCCCGTCCTCGTCGCTCTCCGTCCTCTGACTCCTCCACTCCCTCCCTATCGCCCTCCCCCCACCTCACCCGCGATCGAACCAGCCTGGCGGCGTCTTGGACGATCTCCTCGCTGATGATCAACCTGGGCGTGAGTAAGATGGACAAGTCCAAGGACGTCTCGCCGCGTTGGTACGTCAAGCACGTCCTCCCCATCGGCGCCTTCGCCGCCGTCTCGCTCGCGCTCGGCAACTACACCTACCTCTACCTGAGCGTCAGCTTCATCCAGATGCTCAAGGCCGCGGTGCCTTGCGTGACGATGATCGTTTTGGTCGGCACGGGGTTGGAGCGCCCGCACCGGATGACCGTCCTCGGCGTCGGCATCCTCACCTTCGGCACGGCGCTCGCGGCGTACGGCGAGATTGCGTTTCAGTGGATCGGCGTCTTCATGATGCTCTCGTCCGAGTTCAGCGAGGCGTTCCGCATGGCGGTGTTGCAGTACTTGCTCGGCAACCTGCGCTTCGAACTCATCGAGGGGCTGTACATCATGGCCCCGGCGTCGTTTCTGTTTCTGGTGTTGGGGATCTTCGCGTTCGAGTGGGGCGCGCTGCGGGAGGAGGACGGGCTCGGGAAGATCGCGGAGACGCCGCACAAGTACCTCGCGGCGGCGTTCCTCGGCTTCCTCGTGAACCTGCTCACGCTCGCGGTGATCAAGAGCACGAGCTCGCTCACGTTCAAGGTGATGGGGCAGGTGAAGAACACCGTCGTGATCGTGATGTCGGTGTTGATATTCGGCTCGGCCATCACCGCCGTGCAGGTGCTGGGCTACGCCATAAGCATGGTCGGGTTCGCCATCTACCAGCGAGGGAAACAGGTGCAGGAGGCGGAGAGGGAGCGGGAGAGGGAGGACGGCGCGAGTAAGGCGTGAGGAAGCCGAGGCGAGCGAGCGAGGTGGATCGTCGCGCGATTACATGATATCGTAGGAGGGGATAGAGTAGAGATGCGTGTGGAAGGAGCGCCGGGCGGCGCCGCGTTCCTTTTTCAAAAAAATGAATTCGTCTGTGTTTTACACTTCGCCGAGAGAAGACTTTTCGTCCGACGATCCTCGTCGCGCCCAGCGCCCACCCTCCTCTCGACCGGCGGCTTCGCCTCACGCGCGATCACCGCTCGGCCCAGCTCTTGCGATCTCCCCCGCCCGCTCCGGCGGGCGCGGCGCCCCCCCTCGCCGCCTGGTCCATCTTCATCTCCATCTCGTAATCCTTCCTCTCGAACACGTCCGAACCCTTCTGGATCACCTTATCGATCAGGCCGTACTCGATCGCCTGCTGCGGGGTGAAGTACCGCCGGCGATCGAGGTCCTTCTTGACCTGCTCGATCGGCTTCCCGCTGAACTCGGACATGAATCCCATGTACGTGTCCTCGCACACCTCGATCTCGTTGGCGCGAATCTGCACGTTGACGCTCGTGTCGAACGTGCGGTTGAGCTTCGGCGGGTGCGTCATGATCTGCGCGTTCGGGAGCGCGTGCCTGCACCCCTTATCGCCCGCGGCCAGGAGCATCGCGGCGTTTCCGAAGCACTTCCCCACCGCCACGGTGTGCATCTTCGGGCGGATGTAACGCATGGTGTCGAGGATGGCGTACGCCTCGGAATCCACGCCAACCGCCTCGCCCTTCTCGTTGATGGATCCGCCGGACATGATGTACACGTATCCGGGCTTGTCGTTCTGCTCGTAGTTCAGGAACAGGAGCTCGGCGACGACGAGCTCGGTGACCGCGGGGAGGAGGGGCATGCCGATGTACACGATGCGCGCGTTGAGCAGGAGCGAGGGAAGGTCGGGGGGGGGACCCGCGCCGCCGCTGCCGCCGCCGCCCGCCGACATGGAGAAGCCGCCGCCGCCGGAGCCGGCCATGGCGGAGACCATGCTCGCGGGTCCGCCGTTGGCCTCGCACGGCATCTCGTTGCGGTAGGAGGCGCGCGCGGAGATGGTGAACGGGTCGACCTCGGGGCGGCGGTACGCCTGGTCGGGGCCGAGGCCCATCATGTCGATCTGCTGCGCGCTCAGGCCGGAGACGCCCCTCGCGCGGTCGTACTCGGGGTCGCCCGGGAGGAGCACCTTCTTCTCGCGCTTCGACGACTGGAACTCCACGGGGATGAACGCGGAGCCGCTCGCCGCGATCGCGGTGGAGCGCGACGCGCGGCGCGTCACGAGCGCGGACGCGCGAACCGCGCGGGCCCCGTTGGCGAATCCGCCCCCGCGCGCGGTGAGTAGGGTTTTCTTGTTCGCGCTCGCGCGCGCGCAGTGCGCGTTCGCGGCGGAGATGGACGCCATCGTCGCGCGCGTCGCTCGAAGGGACGCCTCGCGAGCGGAAGGTCGGCGCGACCGAAGCGCGCGTTCGTGTGTCGCGCCGCGAGCCGGGGGCTTATCCCGACCCTCGAAGGCTCGCGAAAATGACGAACGGGGCGCGTGGGAGGTGATGATCTGGATCCGATCGGGGAAAACAGACCCTGAACAGACCCTCAAATCTCGGAGCGACGCGTCACGCACGGGAACGTTCGGCACGACGATGGACGAGGCGAGCGCTCGGTCATCGGCATCGTCCGCGACGAGCATCAGCACTGCCTCGCTCGGCGCGCACCACGTCGGCACCCGCGGATCAGCCTCGCCAGAAGGTTCGCGCGCGCCTCCGCCGCCCTCCACGCCGGTCGCCGGCGATGCGCGCGACGCTCCACGCGCGCCCCGGCGCTCTCGCCGCGCCCGCGCGCGGCCTCCGCGGCTCCGCCGCGCGGCGGTCCTCCTCCCCCGCGCGCCCCGCCCACCGCCCCCGCGCCTCCGCCGACGACGCGGCCGCGTCCCCACCCGCGTCTCCCTCCTCCGCCTCCGCTCCCCCCGCGCCTCCGCGGCTGGCGTGCCCCATCTGCCTCCGCCCCTTCCCGAATCCCGCCTCCCTGACCTGCGATCGCTGCTCGCGCTCATTCCCGCTCGAGCGCGGCGTCGCGAACCTGTGCCTGGACGCGGGCGGCGCGAGCGGCGCGTACAAGGAGCCCGGCCTCGGCAAGTCCGGCACGACGCTCTTCCAGTCCGATCTCATCGCCGGCGCGTACGAGAACGGCTGGCGGCAGTCCTTCGCCTGGGCGGGGTTCCCCGGGGAGGAGATCGAGGCCGGGTACGCGCTGGACTTCATGCGCGACGCCGGGTGCGTCGGCGGCGCCGTCCTCGACGTGTCGTGCGGCAGCGGTCTCTTCGCGCGCCGGTTCGCCCGCTCGCGCGCGTTTTCGCGTGTCGTCGCCAGCGACTTCAGCGAGAGCATGTTGCGAACCGCGCGCGAGCTCTGCGAGAAGGACGCCGACGTCGACGTCGCGGACGGGATCGCGTTCGAGACACGAGACGCCGCTGACTCCTCTTCGGGGTTTGATGATGCCACTCGTAGTATAAATACGGTCGTCAGTTTCGTTCGCGCGGACGTCGGGCGGCTTCCGTTCGCGTCCGGTTCGGTGGACGCCGTGCACGCGGGCGCGGCGATGCACTGCTGGCCGTCGCCCTCCGCCGCCGTCGCGGAGATCGCGCGCGTCCTCCGGCCCGGGGGCGTGTTCGTCGCGAGCACCTTCCTCGACCCGAGCGCGATGCTCGAGGACGCGATGGGGGGCGAGAACGACCTGACCGGGGGCCTCTCGGCGCTCATCCGCGAGAGCGGCGCGGGGACGGGCGGCGCGTTCAATCAGTTTTGGAGCGAGCGAGAGCTCCGGGATTTGGTCGTCGGGATGTGCGCGCTGACGGAATTCCGGAGGCGGAGGGAGAGGCAGTTCATCATGTTCAGCGCGAGGAAACCGGGTGGTGACGTGGCGTGAGGAGGCGCGCGTGAGGGTGAGTATCGACGCGCGCGCGTGAACGACACGAGAGACTTCTACCGCGCCTTCTTCTTCTTCGCGTCCTTCTTCTCGCCGTAGGCCCCTACGTAGAAGCGCCCGAAGAGGACGAGCATGTTGGTCATGACGAACATCTGCGAGTACGGCAGGATCGCCGGACAGTGGCCGTCGACAACGACGAAGACGGCGTGCGCGAAGACGATCGCGAACTGCGCCATCTGCGCCATCGTAATGTACTTCTTCCACGGGCACGCGATCGACAGCGCCCTCATGAGGTAATAGGAGTACATGATGACATGGATGCCCGCGTTCATGCACGCGCCGAAGTAGGAGTCGACGCAGTCGTTGTTTTTGATGACGAAGCACACCATCCACCACGCCCAGATGAGCAGGCAGTGGTGGTACACGTGCAGGAACGAGAGCTGGTCGCTCTTCTTGCGCACGACCATGAACACGGTGTCGAGGAGCTCGAGGTACTTGTTGTTGTAATGGAGCCAGATGCCGAGGCAGATCCAGAAGCTCTCGGGGTCCGTCCACGAGAGCCGGCCGCCCCAGGCGGAAACCCCGAGCCGACGCAGCTCCGCGACGAAGAGCGCCACCGTGACGACGTTGAAGAACGTCTGGTACCCGTTGTACACGAGCATGAAACCCTTCGGGTCGAACGCCTCGCGACGCGCCATGATCTTCGGGCCGAAGTAGCACATGCTCAGGTACAGCACCGTGGCGACGACGGGCAGCGCGAGGGACAAATCGCCGATCCACTCGGGGACGTTCACCTTCCCCTCGGGGAGGTATCCCGCGCCGGGGATGGCGTACCAGTAGATGGCGTACGCATACACCCCGAACGTCGCGAGCGCGACGATGGGGAACGCCATCGCGGCGGTCGAGGACGAACCGGAGGCGCGAGAGGACGCGCGGCGGTCGAATGGAGCCGCCCGACCGGATCGGATCGACCGGATAGGGGACGACCCCGCCGGATGACGGCTCTCTGCTCAGACCAGGGCCGGATCTCGATCGCGTGAGGCGGAACCCGCCGGGAAAACTGGCCCGCCGGTTTCAACTTGAAAGCCGCCAAGTGTCCTCCGGCGGTGGACCACCTCATCAGCGGTTTCGGCAACGACAACTGCCACTTGTCGCCGCGCCTCGGGCATGCTCGCGCGCGGGTCGCCCGCGCGCGTCGCGCCTCCGGCGCGCGGCGCGCTCGCGCCTCGGTCCCGCGCGCGACCTCCGCGGCGCCCCCTCGCGCCCCCTCGCGCGTCTCGCGATCCGTCGCCGGTCGGGGACGACCCCGATCCGTCGCCCGGATCCGTCCCCCTCGATCCCGCGCGCCCCCGCGATGAGCAGCGGCGGCCCTCTCCGTTCGCGCGCGCGTACGACGCCGTCGGGGCCTGGCTCGTCCAGAACCCCGCCCCGGCGTGGCTCGTGAACTCGCCCCTGAAGACGCGCGTCACGGAGCTCCTCGCCGGCCCCGGGTACGACCCCGCGGCGAGCCTCACGGAGGTGGAGCGCCTCATCGCGAGCGACGACGTCGTCGTCTTCTCCGCGACGTACTGTCCCTTCTCCGCCGCGGCCAAAGCGGCGCTCCGCGCGGAGGGCGTCCCGTTCACCGCCGTGGAGTGGAACACGACGGAGGGCGGCGCGGGGTTCGCCCCGGCGCTCGCGGCGAAGACGGGGCGGAGCTCCATCCCGCACGTCTTCGTCGCGGGGGAGAGCGTGGGGGGGTGCAACGACGGAAACCCGGGCGTCCGACCGCTCATCGCCGCCGGCGGATTGGACGACGCGCTCGCGCGGTGCTCGCGAAAGACGAGAGACGCCAGGAAAGCGCACCTTCTGAGTAGGCAAAGACGCCGAAACGACCGGGAACCGAACGAGTAGTAGACTCTAGACGTCGCGAAGGGAACACGCGAAGAGACTCCGGGAATACACGTGACCGAACGCTCCCGCGCGCCGCTCCCTCGCGACGGCGGTCCAAGTAATACCTTCGTACTCCGCGCGCCCTCCTTCCTTCAAATTCAGTGCCCGCCTCCCTCCTCCGCCTCGGCGACCCTCGCGACGTGTATGAGATCGTGCCTGGTGATGATCCCCTCGAGCCTCTTCCCGCTCTCGCTCGTGACGCACAGGTGCCTGACCCCGAGCCTCGCGAAGAGCGCGTGCGCCCGCCCCAGCCGCATCGCCGCGTCCACCGTCCACGGCGCGCGGTCCACCGCGTGCGCCAAATCCACCATCCGCGCCAGGTGTTCCGGAGGAACCCGAGTCACCCCGCGCCGAATCTCACCGACCAGACCCTCCTTCAGCTCGTCGAAGTGGTTATCGTCGTCCGCGCGACACGCCGCGGGGCTCGAGCCGTGCGCCGCCGCCGCCGCGCCGACGAGACGCGCCACCGACGCCGACGTACGTTTCCGACCGGGTATTTGGTCGCGGCCGCTCACACGGCTTTGGCTTTGCTCTCGGCGGCGGCTCCCGCGGCGGACGCGTCGTTGGTCCCGAGCGCCGCCGCAGCCCTCGCCGCCGCCTCGGCCCTCGCCGCCGCCTGGTTGGTCGGCGCGCGACGCGTCGCGGACCCAGCGCGCGACGGCGCTCATGAACTCGCCCGCCTGGCGCGCGCCGTTCTTCTCGCCGGCGACGCCTGCGTCGGGGCTCGCGGGGGGGCTTCCGCTTTCCTCGGCGGCGGCGCGCGCGGCGGCGGCGGACGACGAGAAGGGGGAGGACGACGACGAGACGCCCTCGACGCTCCACTCCGCGAACGACGCCGGGTGAGGCGACCCGAACGAGCGCGACGAGGCGCGATCTGAGCGCGGATCTTCGTCGCGATCGTCGCGGACGTCCACCGAGACGTGCGCGACGGAGGCTTCGGCGTCGGAGGCTTCCGCGTCGGCGTCCGCGTCGTCAGCTTCCGCGTCGGCGCCGCCCCGCGCGTCGTCTTGTTTTTTCGTCGCGTCTTTTTCGTCGACGCGCCCCCCGTCCCGCCGTCGGTTCGCGTCCTCCTCCTTTTTCGCGCGCCTTCGCGTTCGCGCGTTCGCGCCGTCTCCCTCCTCGAGGACGACCCTCAGGACCCTCTGCAGGGTCGCTCGGGTGACGAGCCCCAGGAGTCCTCCGTTTCGTTCGACGTCCTCGAGCACGGGGAACGCGTTGTGCTCCGTCAGCAGCACCGCGTTGAGGAGCACCTCGAGCCTCTCCTGGGGCCTGAACGCGATGACGGGCCCGCGCCTGGTGTCCGCCTCCCCGAGCGCCTCCCCGACCCTGACGAGCGCGGCGGAGGGGTGGGGCTCGCGCTCGAGGAACGGCACGCCCTTGGCGACGATCAGGCGCTCGTCGAGGGAGTGGCCGACGAGGGCGCTCGCGACGGCGCGCGAGACGACGCACGCGAGGATGATCGGCGCGAGGACGTCCAGGCTCGCGGTGGCCTCGATGATGATCACCACGACCGCGGCGGTCATGCGCGTGAACCCGCTGAGCATCGCCGCCGAGCCGATTAAAGCGTACGTGCCCTTGTTCGCGCCCGGGTTGACGCGCTCCGCGAGGAACCCGAACAGACGCCCGAGCGTCGCACCCATGAGCATGTTCGGGATGAACACGCCCGCGGGGAACGCGCCGCCGAAGGTCACCGACGCGATGACGAAGAAGTACGCCAAGAACGCCGCGACGACGGGGGCGGTGAACAGCGGCTCGGAGTACAGCTCGTCGCGAGCGAACAGGTGCTTCACCACCCCCTCCTCGTTCTGGAGCATAAGGGTCGCCATCTCGCTGAACTCGCCCTCCGCGCACGTGTACTGAACGAACGTGCGGGGGACGTAAATCGCGCTCGAGAGTAACCCCCGGCGCCGCGAAGGCGGAGACTCCTCGAAAAGCGCGCCGACGTGCGCCCCACCCGCGCCGTGCTCGAGCGCGTACGCGCTCGTCCCGGCGGCGTCCTCGTCGAACACGGCGCTCGGCGCGGCGCGGCACGAGAAGAACGCGGGAAGGACCATCTGGCACGTGGCCAAAACCGCCGCGCCGAGGATCGCGTCGAGGAACTGCCCAAGGCGCGATGTCGCGAATCGAACAAGCCGCGACGTCTCCGGGTCCCGCACCAGAGACGCGAACCCGGTCCTTCGCTGGTTCCCGAACCAATCCGCGGCTCGCGTGAACGCCGCGGAGGCGGCCCCCGCGCACGCGGCGAGGACGACGACCAGGGGGAGGTCCTCGAGCTTCCACCCCGTGCTCGAGTCCGGGCCGCTGATGACCAGCGACGCGTAGTCCACCTCGCCCACGTCGGCGGCGTACAGAATCTGCGCGACGCCGACGGAGACGCCGCACGCCATGATCGCGCGCCAGACGTAATCGACGGGAAGGTCCGACGCCACCTCCTCCATGACGTACAGCAACCCGCCGATGGGCGCGTTGAACGCCGCGGCGACGCCCGCCGCGGACCCGAGCTGCAAGACCTGGCGGCGCTCCTCGGGGCTCGGCCGCCACCCGGAGAAGAACCCGCGGAAGACGCCGTTCGAGAACCCGCGTCCGAACCGGGTATTTCCGCTCTCGTTCGCAGTGTTCGCGCCGATCGCGTTCGAGCGCGAGAAGACGTTCAGGGCCGCGCTCGCGACGCACGCGCCGATGTGCACGCTCGGGCCCTCGCGCCCGAACGGCATCGTCGCGGTGATGACGAGACACACGCCCGTCGCGCGCCAGAAGAAGGTCTTCCACTGGAACAACCCCTGCTGCCGGTTTCCGTTGAGGTACCCCTTGAGCTCGGGGATGCCGCTCCCGCGCGCCATCGCCGCGCCGAGCGTCGGGTGTAACACCCCGAACGCCGCCCCGCCGACCGCAGCGACCGCGCAGAAAGCGTACGCCGCCCACGCCGCGCCCAAACCGGAACACTGAAGGACGGCACGAGCCCACGCGAACTTGTGCGCCGTCAAACGCGCCGTCACGGTGGTCATCACCCAAAGCACGAACCCGGCGCCGAGGCCGCTCAGAAGCGTCGCCGAAAGCTTACCGAACCCCGCGACCCTGGCGCGGTACCGCGCGAGCTCCGCGCGGCGACGCGCCAAAGCGTCCCGCTCGCACCGGGAACGATCGGTCGCGGCGTCTTTACTGTTCGACCGGTCGTTCGGGCGTTCGTCCCACTCGACGGCGTCGGACTCGCACGGACACGCGCGGCGGACGCTGAACGCGCTCGCGTCGCCGACGTAATACGAAGACGTGCGGCGGAGGCGAATGGGAGGCGCAGAGGAGAAGACGCTCATCGCGCGCCCGAGGCGGGAGGCGGAGAAGGACCCCGCGGTCGAGGCGGAGGGCGTTCCGGGAGGCGTCTTCGGGGGGGTCTTCGGGGGTGTCTTCGCGTTCGGGTCCGGCGTCTCCGCGTCCGACGCGTTCGTCTCGGTCGGGGTTTTCGCGTCGGGATCGTCTCCGCCGGCGGGCGCGGCGTCGTCGTCCTCCGCCTCCGAAAGGGGTCCGTCTCCCTCCGCCTCGCGCGCCTCGCGGAGCTGGATCATCTCCGTCTCCAGGGCCTTCCTGAACTTGGGCGAGAGCGCGTCCTCGTACCCGGGGGTGTACCTCCGCGTCGCGACGGTGGATCTCGCTCGGCCTAATCGGGTCGAGTGCTGGGAGTTGAAGATCTTCGCCATCGTCGCGTCCGCGACCGGGTCGTGCGGCGGCTCGGGGGGCTCGAGCGCGTCGGAGGACGGGGGCTCGTGCGGTTCGTGCGGGTGGGGGTTCGTCGTCGACGCGTCGGCGGGGTTCGGGAGCGCGGGGGGTCCCGCGGCGTCCGGAGGGGCGTCGACGCGGCGACGGGCCGGGCCGCGCGCGTCGTCGCGGTCGTCGCCCGAGCGGATCCCGACGCGTCCGGATCCGCCGCGCGCGGGATCGGGGCGCGGACGCGTCGCGGGGTCGTCGGGGAGGGCGCGCTCGAGGTCGACGAAGCCGCTCGCGGGGTCCGCCGCGGCGTCGCGCGCGGGGGCGGGGGCGGGCATCGACGCCGAGGGGGGTCCGCGCGTGCCGCGCGCGGGGTCGCGCGGCGCGGACTCGAGCCGACCCTCGCTTTCCCCGAAAGCCTTTTCGAGCGTTTCAGTCGTCGGGAACCGAGAGGGGAAATCTCGGAAGGCGAAACGACGACGTCGAACGAAGAAACGCCGAGGATAAAAAAATGCACAGAACGCACCAGCGATGCGGTCGCGTGAACGGAATCATCGCTCAGGTAATCTGGTGCGGTGTAAGACGTGTCATCTCGATCTTCGATCTTCTTCGAACTTGCCCCGGCGAGGCACTCGCCCGGATCCGCGGCCGAATCGGATCTCGCCCGCGTGGCGGTCGGCGCGCTCGAGATCCGGAGTCCTTCCTTCGTCGGGTCTCGGAACCTATCTGCTGTCTATCCATCCACTCCGCGGGAGGGGAGGCTCGCTCGACGGCGCACTCCGTCCCCCGCGCGTCTCCTCACGCGCGCGCGCGACGATGCCGACGATGTCGAGCGCGCGTCCCGCGACGCTCGCGCCCTCGCGCCTCGCCCCCGCGTCCGCTCGCGCGTCCGCTCGCGCGCCCGCTCGCGGATCCCCCCCCCCGCGCGCCGTCCTCGCGCGGCGACGACGTCGGATCGCGACGTCGTCGTCGTCGCGCGCGCCGCTCGCGCCTCGCCTCGGTCGCGGCGCCTCGGTCGCGCGCGCGAGCATCCAGGAGCCCGAGACGTCGGCGACGTCCGCGGAGACGCCGGACGCGCTCCCCGAGCTCTGGAGCGAGGACGACCTGGACTCGATCCAGTTCGCGGCGGACCCGGAGCAGGCGGCGATCAGCAACAAAGCCGGCGCGGGCGCGACCATGGCCGCGCCCGACTGGCTCACGCAGCTCAACCGCCTGTGGGGAGGCGACTCGGAGATCCCCGTCGCGGACGCCAAGCTCGAGGACATCACCGGCCTTCTCGGCGGCGGTCTGTTCCAGCCTTTGTTCAAGTGGATGAAGGAGGCGGGCCCGGTGTACCTCCTGCCCACCGGCCCCGTGACGTCGTACGTCGTCGTCTCCGACCCCGACTGCGTCAAGCAGGTGCTCTTCAACTACGGGAGCAAGTACATCAAGGGCACCATCGCCGAGGCGGGCGAGTTCTTATTCGGCCTCGGCGTCGCCCTGCAGGAGAACGAGGCGTGGAAGATCAGGCGCAAGGCGGTCGCGCCGAGTCTGCACCGGAAGTACGTCGAGGCGATGGTCGAGCGGTGCTTCGGGCCGTGCTCCGATCGCATGGTGCGAAGCGTCGAGGCGAAGATTGACGCCGCCATGACCGACGGCGGCGCGCCCGAGCTTCGCCGCCTCAACATGGAGGCGAAGTTCTCCCAGGCCGCGCTCGACATCATCGGCATCTCGGTGTTCAACTACGACTTCGAGGCGCTGACGAGCGCCGCGCCGGTGATCCAGGCCACGTACACCGCCCTGAAGGAGGTGGAGACGCGGTCGATGGACCTCTTGCCGACGTGGCGCCTGCCCGAGCCGTTTTTATACGCGGTGAGCCCCAGACAACGCGCCGCGATGGACGCGGTGGCGATCATCCAGGAGGTGACCACGAAGCTGGTCGAGGACGCGAAGCGCATGGTCGAGGAGGAGGAGGCCGCGGGCGGGGCGGAGGAGTGGGCGCGCGACTACCTCAACGACGCCAACCCGAGCGTGCTCCGCTACCTCATCGCCGCGCGCGAGGAGGTGAGCTCGACGCAGCTCCGGGACGATTTGCTCTCGCTCCTCGTCGCGGGCCACGAGACGACCGCGAGCGTCCTCACCTGGGGAACGTTCGAGCTCCTGAAGCCCGAGAACGCGGAGCAGCTCAGGCTGATTCGCGCGGAGCTGGACGAGGTTCTGGGGGATAAGCCCTACCCCACGTACGAGGACACGACGCGGCTGGCGTACACGGAGCGGTGCTTCCACGAGGCGATGCGGCTGTATCCTCAGCCGCCGGTGTACACGCGCCGCGCCGTCGTCGAGGACGTCCTGCCCAAGAACCTCGGCGTGGTGCCGGCGGGCCAGGACCTGCTCGTCTCCATCTACAACCTGCACAGGGCGCCCGCGAACTGGGGCCCGAACTCGGAGGCGTTCGAGCCGATGCGTTTCGGGCCGCTTAGCGCAGGGCAGCCGAACGAGCTCAACACGAGCTACAGGTACACGCCCTTCAGCGCGGGACCGCGGCGGTGCCCCGGGGATAAGTTCGCCGTCCTGGAGGGCATGGCGGTCTGGGCCGTGCTGTTCCGCAGGCTCGACCTGGAGCTCGTCGAGGGCCACGACGTCGTCATGACGTCCGGCGCAACGATCCACACCAGGGACGGCATGCTCGTCAACGCGAGGCGGCGCGACGCGGCGGCGGCGGCGGCGGCGGCGGAGAAGGTGGACTGGGACGCCCTGCGACCGGCGAAGGACATCGGCGAGGGGTGGTTCGAGAGAGGCATCGAGGGGAAGGCGTCGGGCGGCGCGGGGAAGTGCCCGATGCCGTTCGTCAAGTGATGACCGGAAGCGTTTCGTGGGGTCGCGCGAGCGTGCGAGCGTGCTTCCCGTGGAGTCCTAGTCAAGAATACATACCAGTAAACGCGGATGACGACGATTGGAGTCGCGCCGCTCGTGAACGTGGTCGTCATCACTCCGCCCGGCGGTGGCACCAGATCTCGTCGCGCGGGGCGGGGGGGCGGTCTCGGGATGGCGCCCTCCGGGAGGCGCGGGGGATCCCGCAAGCGCCCCACGCGGGGCGCGCCCGAGGCGGCGTCCGCGCGCGCGGTCAAGGCGCGGCGCGTGGACGCCGAGTCGTCGTCCTCGCCGGCCGCGCGATTTCCCGCGACGGTGGCGTTCGACGACGCGTTCGCGGGGGGCTTCGGCGCGGCGGTGGCGACGCCGAGCGACTGGAACGACGCCGCGGACCGCGCGGCTGAGCGCACGTCGCACGAGGTCCGTCTCCTGGGCACCGCGGTCGTCACCGTCGCGACCCCGCGCGCGTCGAGCGCGCGCGACCTTCGCGACGTCCTCGCGTCGCTCGCCGCGCCCACGCCCGCGAGCCACCGCAGGGTGCGCCGAAACTACAGGGGCCCCGCGGGCGTGGAGACGTGGGACGAGCGCGGCGAGCCCGGGAACGCGGGCACGGTCATCCCGCTGTGGCGCGTGTACGACGCGGTGGACCGCGGCGAGTTGCTGTGCGAGGAGGCGCACGCCCCGCGGCTCCTCGCCTCGCTCGTGGCCTCCCAGCATCCCGCGACGTCGCCGTGGTCCGTCCCCTTGATGCGGTGCGTCTGCGTCCTCGACGCCGCGGAGTACCGCGAAGACCACCACCACCGCGCGAAGACGGAGACGGAAACGAACGCGCACGAATGCGCGACGCCATCGTCCAGCGGCGAAGACGCCGACGCGACCGCCGCCGCCCTTCCCTCCTCCTCCTCCTCCGCCCGCCTGACGATTGCGGCGTACGCGTCGCGCCTGACGTTCGAGCTCATCGCGTGCGACGAGCTCAAGTTCGTCCTCTCCCACCTCGCGCCCTCCGCGCCCGTGCGCCACCCGGCCGTCTCCCCGCTTCCCCCCGACCCCCCGCGCTGCTTCGCGGTGGACGAGCGCGCCGCGGGGGGGCACGACGACTCGGGGTTCGCGTTCACCCTCCCCGGCCTCCTCGCGGCGGCGGTGAGCCAAGGGTACCCCGCGGAGGCGCGGACGCCCGCCGGGGTGACCAAGACGATGTTCGACTTCCAGCTTCAGACGCTGCGGTGGATGCGCGATCGCGAGGCGGCGCCGCGGGGCCTGAACGGCGCGTTCTGGGAGGAGCGCAGGTGGGCGGACGCGGACGCGTGCGAGCTCCGGGGCGCCTCGGGGAGCTACTGGTACTTCCCGCTCGCCGGGGAGCTGAGGCTGGACGAGCCCCCGACGAGGAGGGGAGGCATGCTCTGCGAGGAGATGGGGCTCGGGAAGACGCTCGAGGTGGCCGCGCTCGTCGTCGCCGACCGAGACGACGCGCGCCGAGCGGCGAACGAGCGAAGGTCTCGGCGCGACGAGAACGTCGCCGCCGAGAACGTCGCCGCCGAGACGTCCGCCGAGACGTCCATGGTCGGCTCTGTCTCCTCGCGCGCGACGCTCGTCGTCCTCCCGCCGCCCCTCCTCCGGCAGTGGGAGGCGGAGCTCCGCGCGTGCGTGGCCCCGGGCCTCCTCCGCGTCGTCGCGTACAGAGGCGGACGCGCCGCGAACGGGACGGCGCCCGAGGCGCTCGCCGACGCCGACGTCGTGCTCTGCACGTACCCGCAGCTGCAGCGCGAGGCGACAAAGGCGCCGAAAGCGCGCGGCGCGCGTTCGAAGGGCGGCGAGGCGAAGGGAAGCGGCGGTGATACAGAGGGTACTTCTGCTGTCGAAGGTACTACCGAGCCGGGTATTACTACGCATCGGAGGAAGGATCCCGCGGCGGCGGGGTCCGCGTCGGCTCTGTCTCGCGTGTTTTGGCGGCGGGTCGTGCTGGACGAGTGCCAGATGGTTCGCAGCTCGACGACGCAGCTCGCGCGGGCGTGCGAGAGCCTGCGTTCTGATTTCCGGTGGATGGTCTCCGGGACGCCGCTCCACGCGGGCGTGGACGACCTGAACGGCGAGCTCGCGTTTTTGGGCGTCTGGCCCTTCTGCCTGAGCGATCAGACGGACGGGTTCTGGGCCCACCGCGTCTCGCGCCCGTTCGCGGCGCGCGACCCGGACGCGCTCGCGTTGCTCCACGCGCTCCTTCGCGGAGTCACCGTGAGGCACACCAAGGCGCAGCGTCGCGTCGCCGACGGCACCGCTCTCTTGGCGCTTCTGCCGGCGACGCGGGAGACGCGCGAGGTGGTCCACGACGCGGCCACGGACCCGAGCGAGCGGTTTGTGTGCGGCTTCCTCGAGCACCACGCCGCGGCGGCGGCGCGCGGCGCCGTCGAGACGCTCGGCGGCGCGGCGGCGGGGGCGGAGGCGAACGCCGCGCGCGCCCTCGCGCAGACGCTCCTCGGCCTCGTCCGCGGCGCGACGACGTCCGCGACGCTGGTTCGGAGGCGGCTTCGGGACGTCGACCGGCTGCTTCGCGCGGCGGCGACGGCGCGAGGCACGAGGCGCGACGGCACGAGGGCCGACGGCGAACTCACTCCGGGCGCCGGGCGGGGCGGGTTCGCGGTTCGCGGCGCGGACGGCGCTCTCAACGCGGAGGCGGTGGACGAGGCGGCGGCGGCGGACGCGTCGCGCGTGCGCGCGATGCGCCCCGGCGCGGCGCTCGTCGAGCTCATGACGCCCAGGGAGGCGAACGACCGGCTCGAGAGCGCCAATGACCGGTCTCTGAGCGCCGCGCCGGGGACGCAGACGGCGTTTCAGCTCCGGAACGCGAACATGCGTTCGTTCGAGGCGGACAGGCAGGCGTGGCGGGGCACTTCGCGGGAGTACGCCGACGCGGGCGGCGCGGAGCTCGCGCGGAAACTCGCGGGGGTCACCGAGAGCGTGCACAAGGCTCTGCGCGCGCACGCCGACCGCGCCGCGAGAATGGCGCGGGGCGGCGTTCGCGGCGACGCCGCATTCATCGAGGCGAATAGGGCGTGTCGCGCCGCGGGGGAGGCGGCGCGCACGACGCTTCGAAGGCTCGAGGGCGCGTTTCCGGACGACGGCGGCGTCGCCGGCGACGCGCCGACGGCGTTCTCGCCGTGCGCGTGCGAGAACCCGACGGAGCCGCCGATTTTTACGCCGCCCTCGACCCGAAACCCCGGGAAGAGAGAGCAGGCGGGGGTGAAGAGAGAGGCGGCGGCGGATGACGCTTCCGCCGCGGGGTCTTCGGCGTTCCCGGCGTCACCTCCGCTTCGGAGCGCCGACGACGACGGGTTTTGTTGCGACGCGCGGCGGGCGCATCGCGCGCTCCGCGCTCCCGAGAACCGCGCCGGTCGCGCGACGCTCGCGGCGCGCGCCGCGAACGAGGCGATCGCCGCGGCGAGCGCCGAGGCCTCCGCCTCGGGCGCGTTCGCCTCGCGGCTCCGGTGGCGGCTCGCGGTGGAGTCCATCACCTCCGGCGCCGCGTACGCCGCGTCGCTCGAGCGGGACGACGGCGCGTCCACCCTCGAGGGGGGCTTCGAAGGCGGCGGTCGCGCGCGCGGCGGCGGCGGCGGCGCGTTCCGGCGTTCGCTCGGGGTTCGGTTTCTCCGCCGCGCTCTGCTTCGCGCGCTTCTCGACGCGAGGACGCGCGAGGCCTCGAGGCGTCTCTCCGCCGCGCGCGACGCCGCCAGGGACGCGGACCCCGCGACGGGCCGCGCGAGGCGAGCGATCCGCGACGCGCCCGAGAAGACGCGCGACGAGTACGACGCCGCCGTCGCCGCGAGGCGCGACGCTGAAAAAGCAGCCGACGCGAACGCCCCCGTCGGGTGGCGGCGAAAGCGGGAAGAAGATCGGGGCGGCGGGGGGATAATGGGAGACGCCGAAATAAGTGCCGACGAATTAGAGGAACGAGCGACGGAGGGAACGACGACGCGAGGTTTTCGTCACGCGTTGGAGGCTGTGACGTCGCACGCGTCTCGTCTCCGCCGCGACCTGAGCGCGTTGCTTCCGTACGCGCGGGCGTTGTCGGCGGCGGCGCGCGAGGGCGCGTCGGAGCCCGCCGACGTCGCGAACTTCGAGCGGTACGCTGTGGTTCGCCAGAGCGGTTTCGAGCTGGTCAACGAGATTTTGGCGGGTCGGACGCCCCGGTGTTGCATATGCTGCGCGCCGGCGAAGGCGCCGTGCGTGACGCGGTGCATGCACCTGGCGTGCACGCGGTGCATGGTGACGTGGTTCCACGCCGCGCCCCTGCACGGCGGGGGGGGGAGCCCGCCGTGCCCGCTCTGCCGGAAGCCCTTCGCCATCGAGGATCTCATCCGAATCGTGCCCGAGGAGGAGGGTACGCGCGCCGATGGGGGCGGAGGCGATGAGAAAACGGAGGAGGCGG
>MDSW01042036.1_pt1 | contig 36896 bp, 53 predicted proteins | sample 811171 | NCBI WGS metagenome assembly MDSW01 (sample SAMN05326641, study PRJNA326480) | marine metagenome | isolation source: seawater | place: Atlantic Ocean: North West | collected 2012 | reverse complement strand
ATTTATTTTTTGAACCTAATTTTGATGCGGGTTCAGAAGAAGAACAAGGTCAATTAGATGAATTAGACCCTAAATATATTGAATGTCCTCATTGTGGTGAAAAGTTTGATGCAAGAAAAGCCTAACTTAAAATTAAATTGGGCTTCATATGAGGCTTCTAAATATGCTTGTGAAAACTGGCACTATACAAAATCTATGCCAGTAGGAAAGCTTATAAAAATTGGTGTATGGGAAAATGACAAGTTTATAGGTGTTGTATTGTTTGGTAGAGGTGCAAACAATAATATGCTAAAACCGTTTAAATTAAAAATGGATGAAGGTTGCGAATTAGTTAGAATAGCTCTTACAGAACATAAAACACCTGTTAGCCGCATTATGGCAATAGCTATAAAGTTTTTAAGAAAAAAAGCTCCTAAATTAAAATTAATAGTTAGTTATGCAGATGCAGACCAAGACCATCATGGCGGCATTTATCAGGCTACTAACTGGATATACACAGGGTTAAGAAATGCAGGGTCTTCTGGTTCTTGGATAGTTAATGGCAAACAAGTTCACAGCAAAACTATTCATAGCAAAGGTGTCAGACAGACATTAGATGAAATAAGAAAACATTTAGACCCAAAAGCAACTAAACATTTTACTAAAGGTAAACATAGATACTTAATGGCACTGACTAAACAAATGTATGAAGACATAAAGCATTTATCAGAACCATATCCAAAGCGTGTAAAGCAGGCGATGGCTAGTTCCCAACTGGCACAGCGGCAGGGCAGCACTGACCTACACGCTCCAATACAAGAGGCAGCCTATGACTAAAAACAAAGGTGGAAGACCTAGAATTGAATTAAATGCAGAACAAAAAAAAGAAATAGAAACATTAGCAGCTGTACTGACAACAGAACAAATAGCTGATTACTTCGGTATAAGTAGGCGTGTTTTCTTTGATATTTTAGACAGAGACGAAGAGGTTTCTGCACTATATAAAAAGGGTCAAGCAAAAGCTGTTGGGTTTGTTGCTCAAAATTTAATACAAAAAGCAAGAAATGGTGATTTGGGCGCACAAATATTTTATTTAAAAACAAGAGCAGGTTGGAAAGAAACACAACGTATTGAGGGTGCAGGTGATACTGGCGAACACGTTATTGCTTACAAATGGTTAGACGATGACGACGAGGACGATTAAATACCGACCTAGACAATTAGTTAAAGATTTCCATAAGAGGCAAGAAAGATTTGCTGTTATTGTTGCTCATAGACGATTTGGTAAAACTGTAGCAGCTATCAATGACCTTATAAGGACTGCATTAACAACAGAAAGAAACAAAGTAAGAGTTGCTTACATTGCACCATACTATCGACAAGCAAAAGCCATAGCATGGGATTATTTGCTAGAATATACGCAAGATGTTGAAGGTGTTGTCTATAACGTTGCAGAACTTAGAGCCGATTTTCCAAACGGCGCACGATTTAGATTATTTGGTGCAGATAATTATGATGCTATGCGTGGGTTGTATTTCGATTCAGTTGTATTAGACGAACCTGCAGATTTCCCTGCAAATGCTTGGCCGACTGTCATTAGACCTTCATTAGCAGACCGTAAAGGCAAAGCAACATTCATAGGCACACCAAAAGGTAAAAATGAATTTTGGGAAATTTATAACAGCGCACTGAAAAATGATAATTGGTTTTGTGCGATGTATAAAGCAGATGAAACAGATATTTTAGATAAAAAAGAATTAGAAGAAGCAAAAGAAACTATGGGCGAAGATAGATATGCTCAAGAGTTTCTATGCAGTTTTGAAGCAGCAATCCAAGGTGCTTATTACGCTGTCGAAATGAAAAAAGCTAAAGAAGAAAATAGAGTTTCGTCAGTTCCTTATGACCCTTCTGTAAGTGTTGTCGTAAGTTATGACCTTGGTATCGGCGACAGTACAGCATTATGGTTTGCTCAATTTGTAGGGCAAGAAATACATTTGATAGATTATTATGAAAATTCTGGCGTAGGGCTAGACCACTATGCAAAAGTTCTAAGCGATAAAGGTTATCATTACGAAGCACATATCATGCCTCATGACGTTAAGGTAAAAGAATTAGGAACTGGTAAAAGCAGGTTAGAAACGTTAGAAAATTTAGGCATAAGAAACATCGAGATTGCACCAAAATTAGGAATTGATGATGGTGTGCAGGCTGCGAGGTCAATGCTCAATAGGTGTTGGTTCGACGAACAAAAGTGTGAACGTGGGATAGAGGCACTTTTGCAGTACCGTAGAGAATTTGATGAAAAACTTAAATCATGGCGTGGTAGACCTTTGCATGACTGGACATCACACGGTGCAGATAGTTTTAGATATTTAGCTGTTGGTTATAAGCCCGTAAAAGATTGGGGTGAACCTATTAGACGCAATCTAAAAGGGATAGCGTAACAAAAAATAATATGCTATAGAGGCAGAAAGTAGGAGGTCTGCCTTGAAAAAACCTAAAAAGAAACCCGTTTGGGAAAGCAAAAACCCCACCCCCAAAAACAAACGGCGAAAAATGACTAGTGCTGAAAAAGCAAAAGCTAAACGCACAGCTAAAAAGGCAGGCCGACCCTATCCAAATATGGTCGATAATATTAGAGCTATGAAAAAGAAAAGGAAAAAGTAATGCCTGGATATCATAAAGGTAAAAAGCGCAAAGGCAAAAAGAAATAGTGGCTAAAGACCCTAGATTAAAAAGGGCAGGTGTAACAGGGTATAACAAACCTAAAAGAACACCGAGCCATCCTACAAAGTCGCATATTGTCGTTGCTAAAGAAGGTAATAAAATTAAAACTATTCGATTTGGTCAACAAGGCGTTAAGGGTGATAAAACCATGACACCAAGAGCTAAATCGTTTAAAGCGAGACAAAAGAGGTTTATTGATAGGGGCAAAATGTCTGCCGCGTATTGGGCAAACAAAGTAAAGTGGTGAATTTATGGCTTTAACAACTTATGCAGAATTACAAACTGAAATAGCAAATTTTCTAAATCGTGATGATTTAACTACCTCTATTCCTAGCTTTATTACATTAGCTGAAACCTCTATGAATAGGGAAATAAGGCATTACCGTATGGAAAAGCGGTCAACAGCAAATGTAAATGCACAATTTAGTTCTTTACCAGTTGATTTTTTAGAGTCGATAAGGCTTACATTAAACACTGCGGAAACAGATGTTTTACAAATAGTTAATTCATTAGAAATAAGCAAACTTAGGGCAGCAAGCGGTAATACTACAGCAAAACCAATAAATTATGCCTTGCTTGATGGTAGCATAGAATTATTCCCTACACCTGATGCAACTTATGTTTTAGAAATTTTATACTATGGTACAATAAACCCACTTAACAATACAAACACATCAAATTGGGTGCTACAATATCATCCTGACGTTTATTTATATGGTGCGTTAATGCACAGTGCGCCATATTTACAAGAGGATGAAAGGGCGCAAACTTGGGCAGCATTTTATAAAAGCGGTGTTAATATGATAAATCAAGAAAGCGAAAACGCAAAAACAAGTGGGTCAGGTCGTAAAATACAAATTAGGAGTTATGCATAATGGCAACACTAGCAGACAGGGTAATGGATAACGGCTTATCCGTTCTGGATACGGAGGCAAATGCCCTTCATTTGACTTCACAAGAAGCGACTACTTATACAGAAGCAACATCAACCTATAGTTTAGGTAGCGCAACAGGTATAAATATATCTGCACCGTCTGACAGGGCGTCAGGTGGTAGAAAAGTAACGCTTGCCGCTATTACAAATGGAAGTTTTAACGCCAATGGCACCGCATCTCACTATGCCATAGTAGATACCGTTAACAGTAGGTTGTTAGCTACAGATGCACTAACGTCTTCACAAGTGGTTTATTCTGGTAATAATTTTGCTTTAACCGCAATGGATATAGAATTTACAGACCCAATTTAGGAGTAAACTATGGCGTTGGTAATAGCTGATAGGGTAAAAGCTCAGACAACAACTACTGGCACAGGTGCTTACACTATTGGAGCTACCGCATCAGGGTTCCAAGGTTTCGATGCAATAGGTGATGGCAACACAACTTATTATGCTGTAACAGATAATTCTACTAATTACGAAGTCGGTTTAGGTACTTACACAGCATCAGGTGGCACATTAGCTAGGACAGCCGTTTTAGAAAGTAGTAACAGTGATGCAGCAGTAGATTGGGGAGCAGGTGACAAAGATATATTTGTAACAGTTCCCGCGGCAAAATTTTTATACAAAGATAATAATGCCAATGTAGATATTGGTAGCGGTAGTTTGACCGTAGGAAGCCATATAGACTTAGATATACAGTCTGCTCATGCAGCGCATAACGAGGGGCGTTTATGGTATGACAGCATACACAAAACCCTAAATTACTATTCTGATGACGTAAATGTTGTTCACGAATTAGGTATAGAAGAACATCAAAGAGTTTATAACAACACTGGTTCGACTATTGGTAAAGGTAAACCGTTATATTTCTCAGGAAATTATGTATCGGGTGATATAGATGTTCCTACAGTTGGCTTAGCAAATGCAACAGATGTAAATGCATATAATGCTCAAGGTTTAGCGGCATCAGATATTGCAGATGGTGCTTATGGGTATTGTATCATAGCAGGTCAGTTAACAGGACTTGATACAAGCGCACTGACAGCAGGAACAAACTTTTTTGTAGGTTTAACAGCAGGAGCGGTGCAAAATGCATCACCAGTGTATCCTAACTATCCTATGTGTTTAGGTTGGGTTGTAAACTCAGACGCTTCTAATGGTATTTTATTAGTTAATCAGCAAAACCATTCTGTTAATAGTTTTAGAGTTAGGACATCTGCACATATCGGTAGCGATTTAACAGTTGATGGTGATTTAAATGTTGTTGGCACAACTACGTCAACATCTTCAAACAATGTGGTTGCAGGTGCTCCGTTCTATAGAGCTAACGAAGGTGACAGCATCGGTGAGGCAGGTACAACCTTTAATGGTAGTGGCTTAGATGATGCCTTTTTCTCAGGTCACTTTACTGGCACAACATCAACAACTTACTATGTAAAAATTGATGGCACTGGCGGCGCAGCCGATACATTTGCCGTATCGACAGATAACTTTGCAACCACACAATCCTCAGGCACAGCAATAACAGGCGATAAGCAACTAATTCATAGTGCCGATAACATCTATGTAGAATTTGGTGCAACGACAGGTCATACACTTAATGATGTGTGGACAGGTACAGCAGGGCCAACAAATGTAGACACTGGTTTTTGGTCAAACCGTAATACTGGCACATCAGGCGTTGGTTATACACACGTTGGTTTGTTTTTTGATGTTACTGATGCAAAATGGAAACTGACAGACGAATATGACCCAGTTCCACAAGGAGCGATAGACACAAGCCATTCTAGTTATTCTACAGCTACAATCGTTGCTAATGTAGAGGGAAATGTAACGGGTGCTGTAACGGGTAACGCGACAACAGCTTCAACTTTACAAACATCAAGAAACATTGCTTTGACTGGGCCAGTAACAGGTACAGCAAGTTTTAACGGCGGCGCAGATGCGTCTATAGCAACAACATTAACAGCATCAGATGTTCTTACCGCAGTGAAATCTGTAGATGGTACGGGGTCAGGATTAGATAGTGACACATTAGATGGGCAAGAAGGTTCATATTATTTAGACGGAAATAATTTTACTAATTTGCCGTCGGGCGGTGTAACTTTTAGCGACTTATTGTATGATAGTTGGACAAACTCAGGAACGACTTCTGCATATAATGCGGGGTATTACGGTTTTGCTGCGATGGACGCTAATACTTGGCCTTGTATGTATTGTCAAATAAGCACTTACACCGTTACAATTAGCTCAGATGGCGCAACAGGTAATGCATACAGATTTAGAAAAGTTTATAGGACATATTCATAATGAAAATAGCAATTAACAAGTCTGATAATTCAGTATGCTGTATTGAAACGGACGGAAAACTTATACCACCTGCTGTTTATGAAATGGAAAATGTAAAAATTGTGGACGTAGACCCTGCTTGTTTTGACAATATTGATAAACAGTATTGGGATAGTATGTTTTATGACCCAGATAACAATACAATGTTTAAAGACCCAAATCTTAAAAATTTAGCTACAGACGAAGGTAAAGAGTGGTTAATAGAAGAATTACAAAAAATGTCTTTAGTTCCTGCAAGCGCAAGAACAGACGATTTTGACATGCTATCTATGGTTGCTACGCAATACTTAGGCGCTGACAAAGTTGCAGAAATTTTAGCTGATGATATTGTTACTGATGAAGAAATCGAAGATATTATGAGCTATTTAAACACCGATGAAACGTGAAAAAGTTAACCCACAAGTAAAAAACGCTTTAGGTCAATTCATTCAGTCTACAATGAAGACATGGAATGGATTTATTACGCAAAGACCTATTCTTTATGAAGATTTTAGTAAGTGGCTAATACCTAAAAAAGATTTAACAAATGCAGGTGGTTGTCTGACTATTGACAGTTATGAACACCCATATTTGCTAAATGCAAAAAATGTTTTAAAAGCAAAGCAAATAGTAAATGCTGCACATTATAGCCCAATGTCAGGTATGTTTTGGCACACAAATAGCAATAATGAAGGCAATAGGGTTTATTATACTTTTACATTAGATAAAGCTGTTTTTAAATACGCAGACCCCGATACTGGTGAAATTATCGAGGATTGGGATGATGAAGGTTGGACAGTTAGGAGTTTCGATATAAACAAAGACAAACCTTTTTGGCATTGCGTGTGGACTGCGGGCAGGAGGTTTTCTTTTGGTTTCGTTCGATAACAGGCGGCTACATGATTTTGAAAATTCAGAGCCAAAAGATTATTACAAGATATATTATGCAAATCGTAAAGGTGTGCATCACAAACTAATCAATCTAAAATACATAAAAATGTTTGGTGATGCTATACAAGGTCATGTGGAGCCTTACGAGTTAGATTGGGAAGAAAAGGTTAGGAAATATAGATATACTGGCGGTTACGGAAATTTTCACCTTATGCGTTTCAGTAAAGGGTTTTATATAGACGCTTTTCCTATTTGGGGTTTTTATAAAGATGCACCAGAAGACGAAACTATTTTAGATTATTTTGCACAATATTCTAATGATAGGTATGGACAGCATAAAGGTATTTTTGAAAAGCAAAGACCGTATACTTTGTTTCCTTTGCAAATGACAGGTGAAAAAGATTTATTAGGAACAATTAAGTATATTGCTTGGGCAACAGCTTCAAAAACATACACTATATTTAAAACGCATCCATGTGCAGGTGGTAATACGCACTACGACATTTTATGGGATATAGCTAAAAAACATAACATTCTAAGCGAATACACCGAGTTAGTAGATGGATGTAGGTCGGAAGAGCTTATTAAAGGTGCGGATAGGGTTGTAAGCATAGATAGCGGTTTAACATTTAAGGCTATTTTACATGACAAGCCAGTTTGCACGTTGCGCGGGCCAAGTATGACAACCGATATAGTGCCGTTAGTAGAAACAGATGATAGTATTCTAGATGTTAAAGCTGTTCCTTATAAAGATAAAATTAAATGGCTTAACTGGTTTTACGGTAGAGTTTGTATAGATTTTCACAAAGAGGATTACAAAGACCGTTTACTAGAAAAATTACATAAGTACAAAAAACAAAACATGACGGATTATGAGGTGCATAAATGGTAATTACGGAACCTTGGGAGCATATCGTCATAGACAATTACTATGATGCAGATGTTTTCAAAACTATACAGACAGAAGCAAAACGGTTTTTGAGTAAAAACATAGACAGAGAAACAAGAAAACAAGCTTTTCCGTTTCCTGATAACGAATTACTTAAACAAGCCATAGAAAGTAATAAAATAAATGAAAGTTACTTTGACCAATTAACATATCATAGGCCATATTCAGAAATTAGTTTATTTTGGGAAGTTAACTTTCTTAGAGGGCCACACAGATATCCGATACATGATGAGGCACAAAGAAAAGTGTTAAGCTGTGTAGTTTATGTTGACCCAATAGAAAACTCTGGCACAAGATTATATGATAAAAACAAAAAATTAATAAAAGAAATAGAATGGAAGCCTAATCGAGCTTTAATTTTTGCAGCGCAAGATGATGTAACCTGGCATGATTATCACTGCCCCAGAGGTAGCTTTCGTGTGACTATAAACCAATTCTTAGAACGGCCTAGAGATGAACAAACTGCTTAAATATGTAGAGCTTAATTTATCTGAGTTGTGCAATTACACTTGTAACTTTTGCCCTAGAGGTCATGGATACCCAAATACCAATGTTCACATGTCTGTAGAAACAGCAAAAACAATTGTAAAACAGCTAGAGGAGCTAGGACAGCCTGTTGCAGTGCAGTTAGCAGGTCGAGGTGAACCTACCCTAGCAAAAAACTTTGGTGCAATAGCGGAGCTTCTTATTGACTTAAAAAGTAGAGCGCCCGTTGAAATTGAAATGAATACAAACGGAAATAGGGTAGATGAATATTTAGATTTAATAGAGCAGTTCGATGACGTTGTTTATAATGTCTATGCTGAAAACTTAGAAACGCCGCAATCAATACAAAGAAAATATCCAAATTTTAGAATTAAGAATAAAAAAGACCCATTTTTTAGAAACTGGAAAACAAGGTCGGGATATATACCAAATCAGATAAACCCAGAACCAGAATATAATCATCACATTTATGGTGAAATGTGCCACAAACCGTTTGAGGTGGTGTATATTAATTGGAACGGTGATTATAATTTATGTTGCGACGTCTGGAAAGATATAGAGGTTCTCAGCAACATATTTGATGAGCCTATTAAAGATTACACGACAAAAAACAAAAGATTAAACGAATACAGAAGCACTTTAATTAAAGGCAAGCGCAGTATGTCACCATGTAACGAATGTAATATTCAATGCAGTGTAGAGTTTTTAGTCAGAATGAAAAATTTGCAGCATGTTTCAGCTTAACGGCATATGGCTGTCGGCTCCAAGTGACCATGTTTTTGATGTTGTTTCAAAAGGCAAACAATATCACGCAGGTATGATAGCTTACTGTCAGTCATTATGTAAAAATAAACGAGCGGCAATAGATATAGGCGGTTGCTATGGTCTAATAGCTAATCAAATGGCAGAATTTTTTAATACTGTTTATAGTTTTGAGCCAAGCCCAGAGGCTTATGCTTGTTTGGTGCTAAATGCTCAAGACAATGTTAATACCTATAATTTTGGTATAAGTGACCAGGCAGAAAAAAATAAAACACTATATTTTACTAGAAATGATGGAACAAATAGATATGAAAAACCGTCATTAGATAATTGGAACCGATGGAAAAGAACAATGAAAACCTTTCTTACTGAAGTAAAAACTCTTGATAGTTTAGATGTAGAAAATGTCGATTTAATAAAATTTGATGTTGAAGGGCATGAGTATTTATCTTTGCAAGGTTCATTAGAGACAATTAAAAAATACAAACCTGTCATTATTATGGAGCAAAAACCTCTGCGAGAGGCAACAGTTTTATGCGATAGAAAATTGATAGAATTAGGATATACTAAAGATAAAGTTTTTCGTCAGAAAGATTGTGTTTATGTACATAGATAGGGCAGTCATAGAAGTTAACGGTGCTTGCAATTATAGCTGCAATATGTGTCCACAAACAGATGGTAGGGATGCAGATTTTTTGACAGAAATGCCTCTTAGCACATTTAAAGGTTTGTTGTTAGAATTAAAACCTAATGTTGTTAATCTAGATGGTTCTGGCGAAGCTACACTTACAAAACAATTACCAAAATATATAGAAGCTATTAAGGAAGTAGGAGCAAAGGCTTATTTGTTTTCTAACGGTTTAAAAATGCGTAATCAGTTTATGAAAGATTGCGTTGATGCAGGGTTAGATTTTTACAGATTTTCTATCATAGGTTATACACCACAACTTTATGCTAAGTGGATGAATAGCCGTTCATTCTACTGGGTGTTAGAAAATATGCAAATGATGCGAGACTACGCTAAACAATGTCAGGTTGCCAGTTACCATTTAATTTTAGACAACAACAATATCGAATATGAAAAACAAAAATATTTAGAGCTAAGTGACGGTGGTTTGGTGGAGATATGGAAAATGCATAATTGGTCAGGCGTTTATCATAGTGACAGAAAAGGTAAAAAAAGAACGTGTGGAAGGCCGTTTAGTCCTGATGCAGTAATTAGAGCAAATGGAGCTGTTCACCCCTGTTGTCAGGTTTTAGGGCGCGACACAGAGGCTACTTTAGGAAATATATATACTAATACATTCCAAGAAATATACACAGGGGAAACATACCAAAATCTTAGACAGCAGCACAAAAATGGTGATTATCCAAGTTTTTGTAAGGATTGCGATTTCTTAATAGAAGACAGCGAGGTTTTAGTGTATAGCAATTATGCAAAGGAAAACGTTATGAACGGCGCAGAATTTTCTCTGAAGGATTATAGATAATGTTAGGCTTTGCACCGATAGCAGGTTCAACAGTTTCAGGTGTTGGCAGTCTGTTATCAAGTATTAGTCTGCCTAATTTAACAATAAATACAGTAACTAATACGCCAGTGTTAACGCCAGATGTTGTAGCTATTAGTATCAATGATATTACAGTTAATCCTAGTTTAGCTCCACAGACATTAACGCAAATTCATAACTTAGCAAACGTAGATATTACAGCAAACACAAGCTTAACAACGCTTACTTTGTTAAATCAAACGCAAAATCTTTCATCAACCAATTTAACAATAAATACCATTGCAGGTAATCCAGTTATTACTCAAGACCACAATTTAAACCAAAGCAATATAACGATTAATGTAATATTTGGTGATACAGGATTTCCATTTAACATTATTGAAATACCGACAACAGAATATACAGAATTTTCTCCGCAAGTTCCAGATTATGGTGATGCAACAAATCCTAGTGATTTCTGGACAGAGCAAACAGATAATATTACGGAAAGTAATTGGCTAGAACAACAAGATGTTAATTTATCTAATACATGGACGGAACAATAATTATTTGATACAATGAAGCAAACAAAGAGGTTTTAATATGGCTATTACAATTACAAAACCAACAGTTGGAGGTTCTCAGGATACGTGGGGTCAAACCATAAATGATGCATTAGATGTTATTGTAGATGGTGTTAATGGGACAGGTGGCGGCACAACAGCACCTAACTTAGAGCAAGGAGCATTTAAAATAAGCGGTACAGCCGTTACTGTTTCTGCTGAAGAATTAAATGTTCTAGATGGTGTTGCTAATACACTAGAAAGTTCTGAACTTAACCTACTAGATGGTTCTGCAGCAAACACAGTTGTTAATGGAAAAGCTGTTATTTACGGTTCGGCAGGTGAAATAAAGGCAGAAAAAGTAGACTTTTCTACTTGGAGAATAGAAGAAAGTAATGGTCGGTTATATTTTTCTAAAAATGGCACAGACCATTTGATGCTAGACACTTCAGGAAATTTAATTTGTTCAGGTGATATAACAGCTTTTGGAACTATACCAGCTAAAGGGGTGTAATTAAATGGCACTACCTACAAGCGGTGCAATATCACTTAGCGCAATTCAAACTGAATTTGGTGGCACTAATCCTATTAGTATAAGTGAGTATTTTGCTGCTGCTGATGGTATTCCTGGCAATAATAATCCTATATCATTTAGCGATTTTTATGGTGCTTCAAGTATTGTAGACCTTGATAGTGTAGCAAATCCTGTTGTTATAAACGGTCAAAATTCACTGCAAGAAATTACTGTAAGTGACTACATAAGTAGCGGCGGCGTCTTAACAATTCCTAGCGGTTGGTGGATTTGGTCAGACAATACGTCTAATGCAGGTATGACAATTGATATTCCATGCACAATTATAAACAATGGCTACATTATTGGTAAAGGTGGAAATGGTGCAGGAACTATTGGTTATAATGGAACCGCAGGTGGCCCTGCAATTCGCATAAATTCTGGTGTGTCTAACGTTAGCATAACCAATAACAGTGGTGCATTTATTGCAGGTGGCGGCGGAGGTGGCGCTACACAAAATAGCACTGGTCAGCGTCGTGGTGGCGGCGGAGGCGGTGCAGGTGGTGGCACTGGAGGAACTTGTGTTAAAAACGGTGGTGTTGCCCATACTACTGGCTCATGGAGTACGGGAGCGGTTTTAAATGCTGCTGCTGCTCAACCTGCTCAAGTAACATCACAAACCGCACAAGCAGGTGGTGTAGGTTCCTACGCAACGGAAAACAGTAGTGGAAGCGAAATACAAGGTGGTAGCGCAGGTGGTGGTGGACGTATTTTACCAGGCGCGGATTGTAACCCAACAACAGCCTATGTGACGCAGTGGGGTACTGATGCTACTGGTGGCGCAGGTGGTCAAGCAGGTTTTGTAGGTCAAAGAGCAGGAAACTCATCTTTAGGCGCAGGTGGAGGCGGTTGGGGCGCTAGAGGCGGTCATGGAGCAGGAGGACGTACTACAAACGGCACTGGGGGTGCAGGTGGTAAGGGAGTAGAGCCTACTGGTAACACATATACCCTTGTAAACAACGGAACAATATTTGGAGCGACAACCTAATGACTTTAGTACCTCTAAAACTTCCCCCTGGCTTTTACAGAAACGGAACAGAATACGAAGGTTCATACAGATGGCGTGATGGGAACCTCGTTCGTTGGGTAGATGGTAGCTTACGTCCTGTCGGTGGTTGGCAGTTAAGAAAAAGCACATTTCTCAATAATGTGTGTAGAGGTTTGCACACATGGCAATCAAACGATGGCACTGCATGGATTGCAGGAGGTTCGCACGATCAGTTGTGTGGCATGACAGGTGGCGGTTTCAAATACAATCTAACGCCTGATGATTTAGCGGCAGGTAGAGAAGATGCAGCAGTAGGTACAGGGTTCGGAAACAGTTTCTATGGCACTGGTTATTACGGACAGCCAAGACCCTCCAGTAGTGCTAGTATTCCACAAGAAGCTACAACATGGCAGCTTGATAACTTTGGTCAAAATCTTATAGGTTTTCACTACGATGATGGGCGTTTATGGGAGTGGGATTTGTCAACGTATGTTGGCCCAGAGTTAGTTACGAATGGCGATTTTGCCGCAGACAGCGATTGGACTAAAGGTACAAACTGGTCAATAGCAGGTGGTGTAGCGGAATATCAATTATATAAACCTACCATTAACGCAAATGACGCTACAATTGTTGATGCAGCAAATGACACAATTACAATCACCGCACATAAGTTTGCTAATAATGACGAAGTAACTTACACTGTTCCAACAGGACAGGTAGCTATCGGCGGTCTAACAACAGGAACAAATTATTTTATCGTATCTGCTACAACTAATAATTTTAAATTAGCAGCAACCTCTGGTGGTGCAGCGATAGACATAACGCCAAATTATGAGGTTACTTTTGATGCAGATGATGGCGCTGTTAAAGACATTGCTAATAACAAGATAGTCGTAGCAAACACTTTTACAAACGGTGACGCGGTTACATATAACAATGGCGGCGGTACAGATATTAGTGGTCTTACTAATGATGCTTCTTACTTCATTGTTGGGGCTAGTGCTACAGAGTTTCAACTTTCTGCAACGTCGGGTGGCGCTGCTATAGATTTAACTGCTGACCCAACAACAACTATAGACCCTAATAACACAGTGGTTGGCCCAATCAATTATGCGGTGACAGTCGTAAATGTAGGTGGCAATAATATATTTGCATTAGATGGCGCAGAAAAGCCAACATTGAGATTGGTACGAGGCCAAACTTATACTTTTGATGTTAGTGATGCGTCAAATGCTACGCACCCTATAGGCTTCTTTGATGGCGCTACAGCGTACACAACAGGAGTGACAGTTAACGGAACAGAAGGGCAAGCGGGCGCTACGGTTACCTTTGCAGTTCCTTCGAACGCACCTGCAAACTTGACATACCAATGCGTTACTCATGGCGCGGCAATGGGCAATGCTATTACAACGATTGATAACGCACAAACTATTGATTTTGCAACAGAAACTATAACTTCAACAGCGCATGGTTTAGCCGATGGCGACGAGGTAAAGTATGCAAATGGCGGTGGCACAGATATAAACGGGTTAGTAAATGGTACTGATTACTTTGTAGTTTCTGCGGCGGCAAACACATTTAAACTAGCTGCAACGTCTGGCGGCGCAGCGATAAACTTAACAGCCCCTAAAGCGGTTACGGTAGATGGTAGCGACGGTGCTGTGGCGGTACTGGCAACGGACAAAATTGTTATAGCAAACACTTTTGTTAATGGCGAGGAAGTCCAATATTTTAACGGCAACGGAACAGACATTACTGGTCTGACTAATCTTACAAATTATTTTATTGTCAATGCTACAGCAGCAGAGTTTCAGTTGAGCGCAACAGCAGGTGGAGCAGCAATTGATTTAACAGCATTAGGGGCAGGAACTAACCACAGTTTTACGCAAGTAATAGGTGCGACACATACTTTTGATAAAGACATTGGTTCTGCGCACATTGTAAGATTAGACATTGGTTCTTCGCATGAGTTAAAACGTATAAATTTTGGTAACTTAGACCAAACCGTAACAGGTATATTACCCCAGACAAATGCAGTAACTATTAACGCTGATGATACTGCTGTGGTCAATGTTACTACCGATAACATTGTTGTTGCGAATACATTTGCAGCAAATACTAAAGTTCGTTACTCAAATGGTGGCGGTGCAGATATAGGCGGCCTAGTAAATGACACCGATTATTTTGTTTTAGGTAGCAGTTCATCACAATTTCAATTAGCTGCTACTTCAGGTGGTACAGCTATTGATTTGACATCACCGTTAAGTCTTACATTTGACGCAGACAATTCTGCAATTGTGGATGTAACTAACGATAAAATTGTGTCAACAAACAGTTTTGTTACTGGCGATAGTGTAGCGTATAATAATGGTGGCGGTGTCAATATTGGTGGTTTGACAAGCGGTACAAGTTATTTTGTGGTTTCTGCATCTGCAACAGAATTTCAATTATCTACAACGTCAGGTGGTACGCCAATCACATTAACAGCTAATAATCAGGTTACTTTTGATGCTGACAATGCTAGCGCCAATAAAACAGTAACCATTACAGACAGCACTGACACAGCAGTAGTCGATGCTACAAACGATAAAATTATTATATCAAATACGTTTTCTAATGGCGACCAAGTTACATATTCCAATGGTGGCGGCACTGATATTGCAGGATTAAGTAATGGCACAACTTATTTTATCATAAGTGCAACAAGTGCGGAATTTCAGTTAGCAGCTACTTCTGGCGGTTCAGCCATTGATATTACGGGCGTGGGTGTTGGTAATAACCATGTTTTTAATCACATTGGTTTTTCTGTCGATCTGACAAATAATAAAATTATTGTTGCAAATACTTTCACAAATGGCATCGAAGTTGTTTACAACGTTGGCGGCGGTGCGGCGATAGACGGATTAACTGATGGCACAAATTATTTTATTGTAAACGCTAGTGCATCTGATTTTCAATTGTCAGCTACATCAGGCGGTGCAGCAATAGCTTTAAGTGATAACGCTACTGTTACTATAGATAGCACAGATACGGCAGTTGTAGATGCAACGAACGATAAAATCATAGTAAGTAACACGTTTTCGGATGGTCAAGAAGTTGTCTATTCTAATGGTGGTGGTACTGATATAGCAGGGCTAGTCAACGGTACGAATTACTTCATAATAAATTCGTCTGGCACTGAGTTTCAATTATCCGCAACGTCAGGGGGTTCAGCTATAGATATCACTGGCGTAGGTGTTGGCACTGGTCATACGTTTAGACAAGATATTGGCTCTGCTCATATTTTTAGGCAAGACATAGGTTCAGCACACACTTTAATTAAAAATTTAGGTACGGCTCACACATTTACTCACAATATTGGTGATAACCAAGACACATTCGATTTAGAGGTTACATTGATTGACCCTAATGACGATGCAAATGTAGCAACAATCCCAGATGTAAAAGTAAAAATTACTGGTGTTAATACGACAACAGTTTATGTGCATGAAACCTTATCAGTAGGTTTTAATATTTTTAGATTTGGCACAGACGATACGCAAGCTAAGATAGAAATAATACCGCAAGCTTATGATACACCTAATTTTGATATAGATAACATAAGCTTAAAACAAAAAACTGTAGTTGAACCTATAGAAAATGCTCCAATAAATAATAAAGGAGTTGTTGTAACAGAGGAGCGTTTTATCTTTGCTTTGGGAGCAGGTGGCAATGCTCGTAAAGTCCAATGGTGTGATAAAGAACAAAATACTGTATGGAACCCATTACCAACAAATGAAGCAGGAGATATAGAGTTAGCAACAAGTGGCCAAATTATGCAAGGCATTAGAACGAGAGGTCAGGTTTTAATCATTACGGATACCGATGCTCACACGGCTTCATATATTGGCCCACCTTACGTTTATGGGTTTCAAAAAATAGGTGAACATTGCGGAGCTATTTCAAGATTAAGTGCTGTATCGACTGATTACGGTGTGTTTTGGTTTGGGCAAGAAAGTTTTCACTTTTTTGATGGTAACAGTGTTCAAGAATTGCCATGCGAAGTTAGAGACTATATTTTTAGCGATTTTAACCAAGACCAACAATCAAAAGTTTGGGGTATGGCGTTAGGTGGTGAAAACGAGATTTGGTGGTTTTATCCATCAGGCGGTAGTTTAGAAGTCGATAGGTATGTGGGATATAACTATGCTGATAGGCACTGGCTTTTAGGCAATTTGTCTAGGACAGCAGGGGCAGCAAGAGGTGTTTTTGCTAATCCTTTAATGACAGACCATACAACAGTTACCAACTTACAAAATCACGAGCAAGGTTTTAACTATGATGGCGCTACTGTTTTTTGTGAAACGGGGCCAATAAGTATTGGTAACGGCGATAAAATTATGAAAGTTACAGATGTTATTCCTGACGAAAAAACACAAGGAAATGTTGATTTAAAATTTAAAAGTAAGTTTTACCCTAATGACACAGAAAGAACATATGGCCCATTTAATCCTAGCAACCCAACATCTGTAAGATTTTCTGGCCGCCAAATAAAAATGAGGGTTGAAGGCGATACAGCAACTAACTGGAACGTAGGAGTTATGAGGTTAGAAACAAAAACAGGAGGTAGACGTTAATGCCTGTTAGGTCACCTCTTATTGGCCCCGACATACGACAGTGGGGGAGGCAGTTAAATTTATTTTTAAACAGCAATTTAGGAAAAATATTTTTTAAGTCGGCTGAAGATAATCCAAGCGAAAACGGTATATTTTTATGGGACGAAGATAAAAACTATCCTGTTGTTTCTGCGCAAAATGAATTTAAACAATTAGCTATGAAACAAACAACACCTTCGTCAAGCACAGGGTCAACAGGTGATGTAACTGGAATGATAGCATGGGACACTAATTATATTTATATCTGCACTGCAAATTATGATGGCTCTACAGCAATTTGGAAACGTGCTAATTTAACAACGTACTAGGGGTGTAAATAAATAAAAAATGTGCTATAGAGTGATAAATGGAGACGTCCAATGAGTATTTTTGATTTTTTGTTAGGAACACCAGAGCAATCGCGTATGGACGATAGGTCACGCGCAGCTACTAATTTTATTCTTGAAAAAATGATGGAAAATTATGAGCGTGGGCCGATAAGCGTTCCTAAATATTATGCTGTTACTCCAGAAACATCGTACAGTGGCGGTAATAATTTGCTCGCTGCACTAGGTCTTGACACCGTTGCACGACCAGATTTGCCAACCGTAGATATTGGTGGAATGAATGTATATTCAAGCGAACCTTATCAAAAAGATATAGAAGCTGCATTTGCAGCAGCAAACCCATCGTTATATAATGAACTTATAAATAGAGCTACAGCATCAGCTGCACCTGCATCTACTTCAGGTCGAAGACGTAGAGGCAATAGAACACTTGACCCATTAGCAGGGCATAATAGAACTGATTATTCTAAAAACGACAAAAGCCCAGAAACACGTCTTTATTACGGTCAAAATGATAACGGCGACATTGTATCAGTTGGTTATAATAGTGGACAAGTTGACCCAAGTATTGCGAAGGCGGCGGGGTATAAAAGGCGAGATGATAATCCCTTTGATTATACTCTAAGCGACCATATTAACAAAATTGGTAAAGATTTATCTAATATGTACAGCACAGTTAGAGACGATGTAAGCAGGTTTTTCGGAGGTGGCAAATGATAGGCGACAACATATTTGATACTGCGATGAACGCACAAAATACTGCAGTAAATACATACGGAAATATGGCTCAGAGTTCCTATTTAGATTATATGAATCCTTACATCGACGACGTAATTGATAGAACTCGGAATGATATGGAGCAAAGTCGTCAAATGGCTATGAACAGCTTAGGTCAAGAAGCTAACGCTGCAGGGGCTTTCGGTGGTTCACGGCAAGGTATCCAAAATGCATTGTTGTCCTCTGAATATGACAAAAATTTTGGCGACATAGCAGCAAAAGCAAGGCAGCAAGGTTTTGACAGAGCAAATCAGTTTGCACAAAATGCTCAATCAACAGGGGCATCAGGTTTAACTGGTTTAGGTTCACAAATGTTTGGGCAAGGCTTAACTGGTATGCGTGAACAGCAAAGACTTTCTGATAGTGCAAGAAGAGACGAACAGCAGTTGCTTGATGCTGCTAGAGCAGAAACATTATCAAAATTAGGCTACCCAGAGGAAGCATTAGCTATTTATGCAGGTTTATTTAACACGCTTCCTAGTGATACAGTTGTTGAAGGAGAAAAGCCTGGACTGTTTGATATTTTAACAAGTATTGGCAGTTTGCCTGCAGGTTATTCATTGTTTGGATAGTAAATGATAACTTTTGAGCAAGCACAGCCATACATTTTTGCAGGTGAGAGCGGCGGTGATTATAATGCTTTATTTAACTACCAAAACAGAAAGGATGGCTTATTCAGTGATATAAAATTGACGGACATGACCCTTGATGAGGTGTTAAATTTTACTAATCCAAGAGGTGCATATGCAAATTACGTTAGTGCAAATAACAAAGGTACAATATCAACACCAGTCGGAGCCTATCAGGTTGTAGGCAAAACATTAAGACAAGCAAAAGAAGATTTAAATTTAAGTGGCGATGAAAAGTTTAGTAAAAGTTTACAAGATAAAATAGGACGGTATATTTTTAACACACAGGGCGTTGATGCATGGGAAGGTTACAAGGGACCGAGAGGACAAAAGGAAATAAAGTCGATGGCATTACCAAATAATCAAACAATGAATATGAGTTCGGGGATGGCAAGCCCTCTTATGCAAAATTTAGGTATGCAGCCGCAACAAAAAGGTTTAATGCCATTTTTGAGAGACCCAAGAACCCGACTTGCACTGGCATCATTAAGTAGAGGTCAAATAGGAAGAAATCAATTAGCTCTTGCGAACGCTGATATGACCAGATTGCGGACAAAAAATATTGCCAACAGGACGGCAGCATATTTGAGAAGCCAGGAAGGTGGGGAAATTTTTGCAGACGGAATAGATGCAGGATTAGACCCTAAACAAATGTATGAAGATTGGTTTAAGGCAACAAAAGGTGACCCAGACGAAAACTATTCATTAACTCCACAAATTATAGTTAACGAAGAAACAGGCGAAAAACAGCTCCTGCAGTTGGGCAGTGGAGGCAACATAAAAATTACAAAATTACCAAAAGGTTTCAAATTAAATACAAAAGGTTACGATAAAGTAGACCTTGGTACTAAGTGGGGCTTTATGGATAAACAAACTGGTGACGTGGTTTACACCATAGATAAAAATATTGCTGCAGAAGTTGAAGAAAATGTAATGGCTGAAGAGAAAAGTAAGGAAAAAGTTACCGCTCAAGGCGCAATAGAAAAAGCTAGAGTGGACACAAATGCTGCATTTGTATTAATTGATAGAATAAAAGAACAACGCAATGTTCTGCCAATGATTCTTGGCTCTGTTAGGGGCGTTATACCAAAAGAAGGAATAAAAGGAAAAGTCTTCAACCAACAACAAATTGATTTGATAACTGACATTGATAGTCTATCGGGTTTAGTTGGAACGCAAGCATATCAAAGTTTGAGAGGTGCGGGTGCTATTACCAAAGACGAATTACAAATAGCAATCGAAGGCCTTGGAAACTTAACAAGGGTGCAAAGTGTCGATAGTTTTATACGTAATTTAAATGCGCTTCAACAAAGGTTGAGCGACTACCTAAATATTGCGGAAAGACAAGCAGCGCAAACAATAGATGTGCAAATTGATAGCCCTGTTGAAACTCAGACTCAGCGAGTAACACCGTTTAACTCTAACGCTAGCACAGATACAACACAGCCAGAAGTTAATAGAGTGGAGATAGATTAATGCCCAAATTTAATTTTGATGATGTTGCGGGTGTAAATTATTCTGTCGATGCTCCTAATAGGAAACTAGCAGCAAAAAAACTTGAGGCATATCTAGCGAAACAAAACTTAGACAAAATGGTGCCAAGTGCATTTGACAGTGGTTCACCTAACCCTGAATATCGTGAAAGATTTGGCGATACTATTGCAAAAGCAACTGAAAACCCAAGGCAAGCACTAAATTACTATGCAGGGCAAACCATTGCGCCTAATAGAAGCGTTGCAGAAAGAGCAGGCGATGCGGGCATGACAGCATTATCAGCTGTAGCATTGCCGTTCTCTGCTTTTGCAGGTCTTGTAGGTGAATTAGGTGGTGACAAAACACAAGAAAGAAAATTAGCTAGAGATACAATGATGGGTTTAGAAATACCAATAAACCCAACGTCAGGTGTTACTAGCGGAGTTAGTAGATTAGGTCGGCAAGTTGCAGTTGGTGATGTCAAAGGTGCTAGACCAATTGGTGCTATGACACAACGTATGGAAGATGCTAAAAGTGCGGCAGACTTAGGTATATATCCAAACCTTGGAATGTTTGGTAGGCCGCAAGCTATACTCGAAAGCACGTTAGAAGCTAACCCAATAAGCGGTGGTTTTATTTCTAAAAGCAAAGACAAAATAATAGACCAAGCGCAAAAAGTAGCATCAGACATAGCTGAAAATACTGGCACAATCAAAACAATGGAAGAGGCAGGCAGAGATTTAAAATTAGGAGCCGAAGCCTTTGGCAATAAATTTAGAAAAACACAAACAGCACTTTATAATAAAGTTGATAAATTTATACCGCCAGAAACGCCTGTTGTGACAACAAATACAAACAAGCTTTTTGAGGAACTGTCAGGTGCGGCGTCTGGTAAAACGGCACTTCGAGACTTTATAGGTTATAGTAGTTTTGACGATATATTAAAAGACTTACAATCAGGCGTTGATTACAAAACACTAAAAACATTAAGAACACGTTTTGGTGAAAATATTAAAAATCCTGCGGGTGAAATTACAAAAACCATTGGCCAAGAAAATGTTGACAGAATTTACAAAGCCTTAACGCTAGATATGAAAGCGGCAGCGTCGGCTAAAGGTAAAGATGCTATGACAGCATGGCAAAGAGCAAACGATTACACTTCAAAAAGAATGACTTTGATTGACGATGCGTTAAAAGACATTATGAAGGCTGAAAACAGCCAAGGGGCATATAATGCAGTTACACGAACTTTACTAGCGGGTAATGCAAAACAAAGCACTACAAAAATTGCACAAATTAAAAAGGCACTGCCAAAAGAAGAGTTTGACAATTTTACAGCAACAATGATAAACGAGCTTGGCAACCCTAATGCGGGGGTAAGGGCAACAGGCCAAGAGTTTTCAATAAAAACATTTGCTACTAATTTAGAAAAAATACAGCCAGATGCAAAAAGAGTAATGTTTGGCGAAAAGGCAAAAGATTTAGACGATTTAACAAAAATCTTAAAACGAGCAAATTTAGCGGGTCTAGAAACAAACGTGTCAAGGTCTGGTCAGGTAGCTTTAACAGGTAGCCTTGTTTTAGGTGGTGCTCTAACAGGTCAAGTCATATTGGCGGGTATTTTAGGAACTGTATTAACAGGAGCTAGTTATGCTCTTACAAGTCAAAGGTTTTTAAGGGCGGTAAACAAGGCTGCACAAAATGATATGGGACCACTGCAAAAACTAGCGCAAGGTAGTGAAATTGGGTCGCCAGAAGCACAAGAAATTATAAGATTGTTAGCTGCACAACAAGGCGCAAGAATGTCGGTGGAGTAAAAAAATGAAACTTGAGGCAATGGACGATGAAACAGTTGAGGGCATTATACAAAAAGCTGTAGAGGATGCTGTTGATTTTATTGAGGCTGAAATTGAAGAGCCTAGAATTAAATCTCAACGATATTACGATGGTGAGGTTGATATAGGCTACGAAGAAGGCCGCTCAAGGGTTGTTGCAACTAAATGCAGGGAAGTAGTCAAAAGTTTAAAACCTGCAATACAGCGCGTTTTTCTAAGCACTGAAAACGTAGTCGAATTTGTTCCGCGTATGCCTGAAGATATAGACGTATGTGAACAAATGACAAAATATGCAAACTATAAGTTTATGCAAAATAACGGTTATAGGCTGCTAAACGATGTTTTCCAAGACGCGATGGTTAAAAAAACAGGTATCGCAAAAGTTATGTTTGAAGACACAACAAAAAGCGAAATTCATGAGTTGCATAATTTAAGCGACGATGAGTTTAATTTTTTAGTTGAGCCTGATGAAATAACTATCCTTGAGCATACAAAAAACTCTGAAGCATCATTAAGTGAAGAGGGTTTGGAAATTGAAGAAATTAGGCATGATGTTAAAATTAGCCGTGAAATAACATCTGGTGACATTTCTATAACATCAATACCGCCTGAAGAGTTTTTCGTTGATAGAAACGCCAGGAGTATAGATGACTTTTTCGTAATTGGTCATCGTACTGACATGACAATAGCCGACTTGTTAGAAATGGGCTTTGACCACGAAGAGGTACACAATCTGCAAGGCAATATGGCAACATTTGAAGCTGAAAGCGAGTTTGAACGTAGAAATTACGCTGTTGATGAGGACGAAGATGAAAGTGCTGACCCAACAAGTCGCAAGGTTGTTGTAACAGAAGCCTATATGAAGCTTGATAAAGAAGGCACTGGTAAACCCGCGATGTATAGGTTTATTTTAGGCGGTTCTAGTTACAAAGTTTTGTCGTGCGAGTTGGCAGAAGATGTGCCTTTTGCAATTTTTGAAGTTGACCCTGAACCTCATGCATTTTTTGGCAGTAGCTTAGTTGATTTAGTTATGGACGACCAAGATGCAGCAACATCAATGCTTAGAGGTGTTTTAGACAATGTTGCCTTAACAAATAATCCAGGACTTGAAATAATTGATGGTCAGGTTTCAGTCGATGATTTGCTTAACAATGAAATAGGCAGAATTGTCAGAGTAAAACAGTCTGGAGCTATTCGTGAGCAAGTCGTTCCATTTACTGCAGGTTCTACGCTTCCTGCATTACAGTATTTTGATAGCTTAGTAGAAAACAAAACTGGAGTAAGTAAAGCATCACAGGGTCTTGATGCAAATGTTTTACAATCAGCTAGTGCAACAGCCATTGCTGCCACTATGCAAGCAGCCGCAGGTCAAGCTGAAGTTATTGCAAGAAATTTAGCTGAAGGCGGTATGAAAAGACTGTTTAAGCTTATTGCAAACTGCATAATAAGTAATGCTGACCGCGAAGAAATAATAAGATTAAATAACGAATTTGTAACTGTTGACCCAAGAAGTTGGAATGCTGATGCTGACATGATTGTAAATGTTGGTATAGGTACTGGTCAGGAATCACAAAAAGCTGCAGTATTGCGTGAAACGCTTCAAATGCAAATGTCAGTGTGGCAGCAATATGGTGTTGAAAATGGTCTTGTAACAATGACTAATGTTAGAAACACCTTAACAGATTTATTAGCATCAGTTGGTTTAAGAAATAGCGACAGATATTATTTGCCTGTTACTATGGATAGTGAAAAAGAATTAATTCAGAAAAAACGTGAGCAAGCAGCACAAAGACAAGCACAAATGGCATCGCTGCAGCCTCAGGGCGACCCACAACAAGCGTTTATGGCAACTGAAGCAATGAAAACACAAACAAAAGCGCAGGTTGATTTAGCAAAAATACAGTTAGATGCACAGAAACATGCAAGTGATAAAGATATGAAAATGCATGAACTTGCTATGAAAGACGATTTGCAGCGTGATGAGCTTGTTCAGCAGCTTATGCTCCGTGTTGCTGAAATAGAAGGAAAATATGCTCAAGCAGTTGACACGCAATTTATAAAAAGCGAGCAAGATAAAGTAAGACCGCATAATGAAGAAATGATGAATGGATTACAAGAAGAGAGCTATTAGAGCCAGAAATTTATTAAATAACGATGAATTTCAAGGCATTATAAAGGATTTGCGAGAAAACCAATTAAGGTTGATTGCGAATACAAGTGCGTCAGAGGTGGAAAAACGTGAGGATGCTCATGCCATTTATCGGGCGTTAAATGAAATAGAGTTTTTATTAAGGGCGGATGTAGACGCTGAAAAACTCATGGAAAGAAAAGGAACGGCACCGTCATGACGACTGAACCTAACACAGGTAGCTTTGAAGATATTGCAAACATGATAACAGAGCCACCAAAGCCTGAAGAAAATCTAAGTGAAGTAGTGGAGGCAGTTACAGAGGAACCTCAAGACATTGAGACTGAAGAAACTGAAGAAGTTACCGAGAACGAGGATGTCGCTATCAGCGAGAGCGATGAGGCTGAAGAAATAGAACTTGCTGATGAGGATGAGCTAGAAGAGGATACAGCCGTTCCCATAGAACTCTCTGATGATATGGAACTTGAGTATAAAAGCGATGGTGAAATAAAGAGGGCAACCTTAGGGGAGCTAAAGCGAAATGCCGCGGGACAAGATTACATCCAAAAGGGTATGGAACAAAATGCTAAAGTCAGAAAGGAACTAGAGCAATCCACCCAAGAATTGCAAGCAGAACGAGCTAAATTAACTGAACTTGTACAAGTGCTAGAAAACGGTGATGCTCCACAAAAACCAGTTATGCCATCAAAGGAACTACAAGCTAGTGACCCTTTAGGATACCTGGAAGCAATGGAGGAATATCGTCAAGATGTCGAAAAATATAATTCTTTTATGGGTGACTATGAAGAGCAATTAAAAAAACGACAGCAAGTGCAAACTGAAGAAACACAACGATACGCACAACAGCAAGCCGAATTATTGCGTGAAGAAATGCCAGAATTGAAAGACCCTCAGAAAAGTAAAGAAATGATGGATGAAATTCAAAAGGTGGTTGTAGACCATTATGGTGTTCCGAGCGAAATATTAGGTAACTTAGTGCATAGTTGGGAATTTAAAATTATTCACGATGCAGTTAGGTACCAAAAACTTAAAAATTCAAAAACAAAAGTTGTTGAGAAGACTAAGAAAGCTAGACCGATGGTCAAAGCAGGTGCCAAAAAATCAGCTAGTGCTAATAAAGTTAAACAGCAACAAATAGTCCGTTCTAATATGCAGAAAACTGGTAACGTCGATGACGTTGCTAAATATCTCTTGTCATAGTGAAAGGAAACTATCATGGCCGTTTCAGCCAATACCAACGAAACTTACGATGTCACAACAATCAGAGAAGATTTATCTGAGGCAATGGCATCTATAACCCCAACAGAGACTATTTTTATGTCTACTATTGGAACACGCAACGTTGACAACACTTATTTCGAGTGGAGTGAAGTTGACCTTGCCGCAACGGGTGCCAACCGCCAAATCGAGGGCGACGTAGGAATAGCAAACACTGCTCCTACAAATGCCGTAAGAAAAGGTGCGTACACGCAAATTTCAGCGAAAGTGGTCGAAGTATCTTCTACCAACCAAGCGGTTAATGGCGTTGCAAACGCACAAACAGTTGCAAAACAAGTTGCTTACAAACTGAGCGAGTTGAAGCGTGATATGGAGGCAATGCTTCTTGATAACGTGGCGAGCAACGCAGGTGCTTCAGGTACAGCTAGACAGACTGCAGGTTTACCTGCATATCTAACGTCTAACGTATCTCGCGGTGCAGGTGGTGCTAATGGTACAACATCAGGCGCAGGTGAAGCAGGTTCTGTTAACGCAGCTGCAACTGATGGAACACTACGCCCATTAACGGAAGCACTTCTCAAAGGAGTCATTGCTGATTGTTGGAACGCAGGTGCTACACCAACTATTGTAATGTGTGGTTCTGGTCAAAAGCAGAAAATTTCTACTTTTACTGGTAACGCTACACGGTACAAAGAGGCCGAGGACAGCAAATTGAATGCTGCAATCGACGTATATATCAGCGACTTCGGAGAAGTCCAAATCGTTCCAAACCGTCACATGCGGGTAAGAACAGTTACCGCTGTAGACTATACACCAGATGTATTTGTCTTAGACCCATCATATGCTGAAGTTGCTTATCTACAGACAGCAAAGCAAGAACCTCTTGCAAAAACTGGTTTGTCAGAGCGCAGATTAATTTCATGCGAATATGGCTTACAAGTCACATCGCAAAAAGCACATGGTATCGTTGCAGACGTAAACGCAGCGTAAAAATAGGTGGGGCAGCAATGCCCCACTCCTAACAGGAGACTAAAATGAAAATTAAAATTACTACTGATAGAAAACCTTGGGCAAATGGTAAACCTGCACAGAAAGGTGAAACTGTGGAAGTAAGCAGCGAAGAGGCAACAATTTTATTGCAAGCAGGTTTTGCTGAAGCTGTTGGTGGTTCTGAGCCTAAAAGAGCAAGAAACTCTAAAGGACAGTTAAAAAAGGACGACCCTTCAACCCCTGACGTCAATGAAGCTTGGGAGGGTGGAAAACCACCAAAGAAAAAGAAAGCTAAAAAATGAGTGTACAAACAAGATATTTTGATGAAGACGGTAAAATTATAATTAACCGCAGTCAGGATATCCAACGCATTTTGGATTTTAACAAAGAGCGTAATATAGATGGTCATAACCGTAAGTCAGATATGAGGCTTGCAGGTTCAATACCTTTTGTTGTGATTGAAATGTGGATGAAAGAATGTGGCGCAAAACTAGGTAGCCAAGAGCTAAACGAATACATCAAGAAAAAACTAATGTCTGGTGAGTTTAGTAAGTTGGTTGCTAACGGTTACTAAATGGATATGCCCAAGGTAAATATTGCTGTTGCTGCTTCGGCGGTGGTAGCAATTGTCAGTACAGTGGGCGGTGGTATTTGGTATGCTTCACAGCAAGCATCAATTATTGAAGGGCTTACTTCACAAGTAGAAAGATTGACGATTGAGAACAACGCGACAGACCGCACCAATCTAATCAGAGATGTTGAGAACAACAGCGAAAATATTGATGAAATGATTGATATTCTTGCCGAAATTTATGATGAGATGGAAGAGGCCGACAAAGAATTATGGGATGAAGTAGATAATATGGTCAACTACTTTACCCAGTTAATTCAGTTACAATCTCGCGTAGCAATTCTTGAAAAGACAGTAGAGTTTACTCGTAAAGATGGGATGTAATTATGGACCCATTGACCATTCTCGCGGGACTGAAAACTGGTTTGGCCGCAGGCAAGACCGTCGCAAGCCTATCAAAAGAGATTGGCAACTTTTTTGACGCTACTGATGCTGCTAAGAAAAAATTACAAAAAAAGGGTGTTACTAGTTCTGATGTCAATAGTGTAGCTCTCGACAGATGGGCAAAAGAGCGTGAGGCGGCACAGGCAGAAGAGGAATTGCGCGAGTGGGTGACGAACAATTTAGGTTTAAGTCAATGGCAAGCATTACTCCGCATCCGCAAAGAGGTTTTGCAAGAAAAACGAGAAGCAGAAGCACAGGCAAGGCGTGAAGCTATAGAGCGTCAAGAATTAATAATTACCATAGTTGGAATAATTGTGCTATTAATTTTTACGTTTGTTGGAGCCAGTGCGTATCTCCACTACATGGAATGGATTGATATTCGAGATTGGTTTAGGTGACACTTGTTGAGGTTAAAAGAAATAGGTTTGTGGTATATGCAAAAAATGGTAAGGTTGTAATACAAACTAGTGACTTAAAAGTTGCGAGAGGATTTTTGAATGCCTAAAAAGCAATATGATTTAAATGATAACGGCAAGATTGACCCTGAAGAGCGTGAAATAATGCTCGAAGATAGACGTCGCATCATGATTGACCAAGATGCACGGAGGGACGCTCAAAGACGCATGTGTTGGTTTAGTTTGTTTGGCATGTTGCTTTTTCCCTTTGGCGTAGTTTTTACAGAATGGATGGAGTTACCGCAAGCTTCGGTAATGCTGTCTAGCATGAGCAATATATATTACGTCAGTATTGCTGCTATAGTTGCTAGTTATTATGGTTTTACAAACATGGGTGGTAAAGAAAATTGATAGGACAGTTTTTAGGACCGATTGCAAGTTTAGCAGGGTCTTGGCTTGATGCAAAGACTACAAAGCAAGCAGCTGAGGCAAAGTTAAAACTTACAGAGGCAGAAGCCAAAGCGAAAATATTATTGTCAGAAAAAACAAGCGTTGCCGATTGGGAGCGTATTATGGCTGAAAATAGTGGCTCATCTTGGAAAGACGAATGGTTTGTAATAATTTTAAGTTTGCCATTAATTTTATGTTGGATACCTGCAGCCGAAGGATGGGTTGCTAGAGGTTTTGAACAATTGGATAAAGCGCCTGACTGGTATTTTTACAGTTTAGGTATAGCAATATCAGCCTCTTTCGGTGTGAAAGGCTATAAACAGTTTATTAGGAGAAAATAATGCGAGAAATAGACGAAATAATTATCCACGCTACTGCTACAAATCCAAGTTGGATGGCAGATAAACCTGTTGATGATGTTGTTGCAGAAATCAGGCGGTGGCACGTTGAAGAGCGCAAGTGGTCTGACATAGGATATCATGCCGTTATACATAGAGATGGTGCAGTAGGCTACGGACGCCCTGTAGAGCGCACAGGAGCGCACGTAGGAGGCCGAAACAAGACTACGATAGGGGTGAGCCTAGTAGGAGGTAGAGGCGGCATTGCTGACGGAAATTTTTCGGATAACTTTACCCCAGAACAGGAAGCATCATTGCGGCAGTTAATAGAAGATTATAAAAAACAGTTTCCTTCTATTACAAAAGTGTCTGGTCACAACGAGTACGCTTCAAAAGCTTGTCCGTGTTTTTCTGTTAAAGCTTGGTTATAAAAGTAAAAGAGGCGTATAGCTCATACTCTACACGCCCCTACTACAAATTCATCTTATGATTCAACTTAAATCAAATAGGATATTTTCATATTACAATATTTGTTTTTTTTGTCAACTACCAAGGTCTTAATTTAGGTGCGATAGCTTTTGATATCATATCAGTTTCTTGGCAAATAGCTTCTGTTGCCTCAATAATTTTATAAATAGAAACTTTATTGATTACTGCATCCCAACAATCATTTTTATTGTAAAACCAAACACTAAACTCCATAGGATAATCAAGAAAGTTATAGTAAACCGTTAAAAGCGTAAAATATTCCATTGTATAATCTGCTCGTTTGTTTATAAGAATTTTGGGGAGGCTGTTTCTGGTTATCTTGTTGATGTCCACTAGTGACGTTTAGTCTCCTCACCAATATCCCAAGGAACTTTTGGTAAACTTATCAGCTGCTTATTTATTTTTTGTTGGTCAGTTTCAACAGCTGTGTGACCGCCATGCATTTTTGCAAAGGCAACGCCAAATCTAAATGCATATGTTCTCAATGACTTATCATCTATTCCCATAGCTCTTGACGCTTCTGTAATAGTCAAATGGCTAAACATTTCGAATAACTCTTTAATCTCTAAAGCTTGTTTTCTTCTTAGTTGCTCATAAGGTTTCATATTTTAACTCCTTCCTCCCTGAGTTTGTTAATTAATGTTTCCATAGCTTTTTGTGCATCTCGATAATCTTGTTTAACCGATGGCGGTGCGTTGGGTAGTAAGGCTAGAGGTTCTAGCCTATCTATTTCTCTTTTTATACTGTCTCGAGTGTCCCTATCCTCTGGTTTTATTTCCATTTTCTGCCTCTCTTAATTTATAACGCTTTTCATAAGCAAACCATTTATTACGTGTCGAGTTAGTAAATCTGTCCATTTTATCTCTAAAAAGTTCTGGATATTCATAAAAGTTTTTCGTTTCACCGTCTGTACGTTCAACGGCTTCCTCTACCCAAGCGGCTATATGTTGCAAAACAAAATTTTCTAGGTCTATAGCGTTCATAGGTGGTTTGGTTCTTTTTTCCATTGTTCTTCTTTCTTTTTTTTCATACTGACAAGCGTGACGCATAGTTGCACATCCATAACAATCACAGTCAGGGTTTAAAAATTCGTTTTCGTCATATGGGTTTTCATATGGATTATTATGTATCATTGCATCACCATAAAGCTATCAATGTTAAGAGCAATTATAGTCATAAATACAATCATGAGAACAAAAATTATTTTATCTTGCCAATCAATCATCAAACCATCCTATTTCTCTGCCTGCTGCCTTTATTGCTCGCATTAATTCTATTGCTTGCTCTTGGGAGTGAATAAAAACGTATTGATATTCACCATGTGGGTCTTCAACAGATAAATGCTCATAGTTGTTTGCTTCGTCAGGGTGACGAAAAACATTTGTTTGTACATGTAACAAGCTTTCACTTTCATGTTCATTGTAATGCGACACTGTTCTAATTAATGTTTTTGTATATGTTGGTTCTGCTTTTTCTTTTTTAGCCATTAGAAATCCTCCTTATATGCATCATAGGCTGTATCATCATAATCTAAGGGTGCTGAACAAATTGCACTGTGTATTTCATCGTCAAAATGTTTTTCGACGTATGCTTTCATGCGACGTGGTAAATCTTTCATGTAACCTTTGTTATTGCGCCATGCTAATTCTATGTTGTCTGGTACTCGGTCACCATCTACGTCTGCAAAAATATCTATGACAAAGTCTTGACCGCGAACTTCTATTTCAATTTCTGTGCTTACTGAGTAATTCATTTCATTCACCGTATAGCTGTTTTTCTGCCCACTTAACGAATTTTCCTAAGTCTTCGCCTTCAGCAATTCCGTAGTGACTTGCAGATTGCTTGAGTGCAGATCGGGGTTCTAAGCCTTCAGACATATCAAGCATTTCTAGTGCTTCTATAAAAGCTTTATGATAAACATTGTTAAAATCTAAAGTTTCTGTATTCATTCTTAACACTTCCTTTTTGCTTATATGTAAACAATAGCATATAAAATTGTAAACATCAACCACTAATTTAGTAAATTACGCTACGTCACTTTACAAAAATATATGTTGACATTTACAAAAAAGTATTGTAAACTTTACATACAAGTAAATTTTAACTTGTACGTTATTTGACAATTGAAAAAAGCAGTAAAGGAGTTTTGTCATGAAACAACATTATCTCGCGTTGGTTTTTATTGGTGGTGGTAATTCACACGCCATCAGAGAAACTAAAGAGGCCGCTATTATGGCAGTTTTACAAGAAGTAAGATTTGCATGGAGTGGCTTATACAATCTAGATGATGCTTGGATAACTATTAATCTGTATGATGCTTCAAAACATGAAAATTTTACATGGTCACCTGCAGGAGTGTGGGGAACTGATGAAAATAAAGAAAATAAGGAAGACTTATATGAAGCAGGGTTAAAACTTCCAGAAGTAGAAATAAAAGTACCAAAGCTAAGAAAAAATGGAAGTATATGGAGCAGAACTTATGAAAATAAACTGCGAGGTGCAGTTGAACAGTTAAGCTTATAAATTAAAAGGTAGCCCCTTCGGGGGCTATCTGATATAAAGTGTCTTTATGGAATTGATTAAAGTAGAGTTTGAAGTGTCAGGTCAACCTCAAGGTAAAGGTCGGCCTCGTTTTACTCGTAAAGGTTACGCTTATACACCTGAAAAGACAAAAGAATATGAGAAAAGAATACATGCCGCAGCATGGCAAAAAATGCATGAACTTAAATTAAAACCTATAGAAAAGTTTTGTCACGTTGAAATTATTGCTTTTATGGAAATACCCAAGTCTTGGACGAAAGTAAGAAGATTAGAGGCTGAATACGGTGCTATTTTACCAACTTCTAAACCTGATGTTGATAACATTGTCAAAGCAGCATTAGACGGTATGGAGGGCATTGTATTTTATTCAGATGCACAAGTTACAAGTATAAACGCTAAAAAAGTTTATTGTCATCCTGAAAAAGGTGCAGTGCTTTATGTTGCTGTTTCTTGGACTACATAAGACCAGTCAGCGCCATACTTTTCTCGCCATTTCTTTTTATTGTCGTGAATAGCTAATTTAGATTTATCCCATAAACCTTGATGGTGACCTTCGCACAATGGTATTGCTTCTAGGTCGCTTGCTTTGGCAGTGCTGTATCTATCGTGAATAGGGTGATGCGCTGTTGTCGGGCTATACTGTACCTCATTAAACTTTTTGCAAACGCAGCATGGCATTGCTCTAATTTTGTCTAAATACTTTGCATTGCGTTTTGTTTTATCTGCTTTTAGTCCAAGCGGCGGTTTATTTGCTAGATTGCTCAAGTGGGTCGTATCCTATAGCCTCAGATAGTTTTTGCATAGACAGTTCAAAATAATCATTAAATTCTTTCTGACTCATATCGTCAAAAGAAATACTATCCATTATACGCATATGTGCGCTTGCTAGACTGTTCCACCTCATTTTGACATATCCACACGCCCATTTCAATTCGCTGTGCAAATGTTGTTCTGTTGGCCATCTGTTGGTAGCATCACAAACATTTTTAAGTGTTGCCCAATACAAATTGTGATGTGGATTTGAGCGTTTGCCTGTCGGCTGTAAATCAAAGACCTGACCTTCTTTGTATTCTTCTATTTTTATAGCGTCATACTCAGTGGAGGGCATCAGCTGCCCCCCATTTTTTATTACTTGTAATTTTAGTTTGGCCATAATTCTTTATTCTGGTCTAATGAGTATTGCGCCCAACTTTTTTTACCATCACCCACCATTACTTTATCTATAGGCCATCCATGTTCTCTTTTTAGCCTATGAATTACTGCAGCTAGTCTAAAGCATCCAAATTTATTTAATGCTTCAATAGGCGTTATTGTTTGCCCTGTTTTTAATAGCTGCAATACGTTACCATCTTGTGTTGTAATATCGTGCATTTTTTTACTCCTTATTTCCATGGTATTTCATCGTCAAAGTCGCCGATGTTTTCATTTGCTTCTATTTTTTGCCCTTCGCTATAACGGTTATTATCAGTATTTTCTTTGTTTTTACCGCCAAGAAGTTTTACTTCATTTGCCCAAATGTTTAGGTAGGTTTTACCTTCATAATCGTTACGCTTTAAATCTCCGCTAACAGCAACAAGTTTACCTTTGACAAGATACTGTGCAAGACCTGCGCGAAAGTAACTAACACTAAAAAATATAGTGCCTTTGTTATCTCCATAGCCATCGTCGACAGCTATAGAAAATCTTACTGATTGTTTTTCGTTTTGAACAACTTCACAATCGTTGGTTAAATAACCTATGGCAGTTATATTTTTCATATTCCTAACTCCATTTTTCTTTGGTCATAAACTTCTTCAACATATTGTATTATGTCGCTATCTCTAACGTGTTCTTTACTCCACCTCTTCCATTGCTCTATATTTTCATCCATTGCAATTTGACTATCGCAAAATTTAAAACCTTTTCGCCATCTTTCTATTTTTCGCCGCATATCAGGCTCTAAATCTCTTAACGCTTGCGCTAGGTTAAACTCATCAGCCTCGTCTTGACTGTAAACATCACCGCTTAACTCAAGCAACTTTAGTATTACTCTGTCCTTGGCTCGTTTTTCTGCCATTGCGAAAGGGTATGCGTTTTTATTGTTGTATGGCGATGCTTCACCGATTGATTCCTCAGTAGCTTCTTTGTAATGCCCTCTAACACTAATTACAGCATATTTTTCTTTTACTGAGCTTTCTATTACTTTCATATCGTCAAAAGTAATACCTTTTTTACTGGCAATCTTTTCGAGTGCTTTATGCAATATCACAGGTGTACCGTGACAATCCCATGTTGAATTAGCTTGAGTAAGTTTTACCTCACTTAATAATTCTGTAAGTTTTTCTGGTAGTTTTTTCATTTCTGTTCTTTCTTAATGTTGTCTCTAATAAATTCAAATTCATGATATAAAGACCAAAAGCTAGTCTCTATCTTTCTTACATCTGATAACCACAAGTCGTGATTTTCAGTAATCTGATTAGTTGTATTTCTTAATGTTTTAAAAGTTTTCCAAATAATCTCCTTTTCTTTACTGTTTAAAGGCATTTGCTAGCCTTTCTAATTCGTTTTCTATTTTACCCATTTCGCTGCTATCATAATTGTCGTAAGCTTTGTTTATAGCTTCCTCGACAATCTTATGCCAACCAGTAGGAAAATGTTCATGCTTTGCAGTGTTAGCTTTTTCATCTATCTTTTGTGTATATTCCCAGACAGCTTCAGTTATCGCGTGTTTAACTGCAACAGGCGGTGGTCTTAGTTTTGTCATAATATTTCTCCTTTTTGCTGATTTGACTTTACTTAATAATTTTTGTATTGTAAAGAAGAAAATAAATAAATGTAAACTATAAGAGGTTAAAATGCAAAATAAGATTGTATTAAGCTTGGATGAAATACGGCATAAGTTAAGAGATAGAAACTTAACAACTGTTGCAAAAAATGCTAAAGTATCAAGACCAGTTTTATATCAAATTATAAACAATCAAACTGACCCAAAGTTTTCAACAGTTGAAAGGTTGTCTGATTACTTACAAGAATAAACCCCCGAAGTTAAAAACTCCGAGGGTTAAAAGCAAAAAAGAAGAAGTATTATACAATACTCATAGATTACAAGGAGTAACCATAAGTTATGAGTAACCTAGTTTCAAATTTAATACAAACAAAATTAATAGGTTCACCAACTAAAAAAGCAATTCTTATGTATATGGCAGATAAAGCTAGCGATGATGGTAGCGGTATTTGGGTTAGTAAAGGTAACATGGCAGCTGACTTAGAAATGTCTAGTCGGGCTGTAAGAATACATATAAAAGATATGCTTGCATTAAATATTTTGAAAGTGACAGGGCAAAAAGAGTGCAAAAACGGTTATACAATAGATTATCAGATAAATTTAGAAATAGTTTCTATGTTACCATCAACAAGGGTACCACTGAAGCACGTTCACCCCGACCCCTGCATTACATTCACCCCTACCAGTGAACAGGGTTCAGTTAAACCATTAATTAAACCACCCAATGAACCATTAATAATGTCAGTTATAGATAAACAATTTAATGAATTTTGGGAAAAGTACCCTAGAAAGACAGCTAAACAGCCCGCACAAAAGGCTTTTCCAAAAGCAATGATGAAAATAAGTTTCGAAGAACTTATGGAAAAGTTAGATATTTTTGTTAAAAATCGCAAAGATACAAAAAAACAATTTTTACCTCACGCAAGTACATGGCTAAATCAAGAGAGATGGCAAGACCATGATGAGGTTTTACTCGATAATGTACAAAAGGATGTATTAGAAAATGCTATTAAAGTATTAAGAGAGGATATTAAAAAAGCTAAAGAAGAAGAAAAAAAATTAAATGCAGCAGAATTATTTACTAATATAATTAACCATCACAGAGAAACAGATTACGATGAAAGTTTTTACACATGGGACATAGACAAGAAGAGCTAAAAGTACATACTTTGAAATTATTGGGTAGGCTTAACGCACCTAGAGCCGTTCAAAATAATGATGAAAACATGAAAAGCGAAGCAGAATTTTTATGTAATCAAATAGTAAAATTAGCTCCAAGCAAAAATTATAATGAATGGTTTGACGATTTTGAGCAAAATTTACTTTCTAATTTAGAAACAAGAACATGGCCAACAGCAAAAGAAATAAGCAAATCAGCAAAAGCAATAGCACCTAAACGGCCTGAATTTAGAGAACTTCAGCCTGAAAAGTATGAACCAAATGAATTAAAAATTAATGCAGATAGAATTAACAATGGTGAACAGGTTGGTGAAAGTTACATAATAGGAACACTAGCGGAGCAAATGGTAAGAGTTGGTTTAGTGCAGGAGGCACAACTGCAGCCCTATAAAGAATACTTGAAAAATATGAAAAAAAATTAAATAATGAGGAACAGGTATCGAGGTACAAACTCCTCCCTGTTTGATTATGTCCGCCTTTTACTGCTTTTTAAGGACATATTTACCTCACTAACTTCCCTCACCTTGCGTGGGGGATTTTTTTTCGTTATAATAAATCAGCAACAGAAAGGGCGCACCCATGAATGGACGGTCTTGGCCTGCTGATAAGGTAGAGCGAAGAAAAATAGATACGCTGATACCTTACGCTAGAAATAGCCGTACTCATAGCGATGAGCAAGTTACACAGATAGCAGCAAGTATAAAAGAATGGGGTTTTACTAATCCTATTTTAATAGATGGCGATAATGGCATTATAGCAGGTCATGGCAGGTTTTTGGCAGCTAAAAAATTAAATTTGCAAGATGTGCCTTGTATAGAGGCTAAAGATTGGACTGAAGCGCAAAAAAAAGCTTATGTCATAGCAGATAATAAATTAGCGTTAAATGCAGGTTGGGATGATAGTCTATTAAAAATAGAATTTAGAGAATTAACAGATTTAAATTTTGACACAGACTTGACAGGTTTTTTGGTAGATGAACTGAGCAATTTATTTTTTGAACCTAAT
>MDSW01047505.1_pt1 | contig 36906 bp, 49 predicted proteins | sample 811171 | NCBI WGS metagenome assembly MDSW01 (sample SAMN05326641, study PRJNA326480) | marine metagenome | isolation source: seawater | place: Atlantic Ocean: North West | collected 2012 | reverse complement strand
GTTTTCGTGTCATCTTCGTTCCTTCGTCACTTCGATAGACCCGAAAACATCACCTTATGCAAGAACCTTGATTTGTCCAACTAGATCTGACGGGGAACAATCCAACATCGCAACCACTACTTCATTAAAGAATCTCCGGTAGTACGAAACCATCCCTTCATGGCCAAATCACCCGCAACCACTTACCAGGTTTTATGAGGGTATAGTTGCGGGGCGTATGGAGTTTTGGCGCGGGGCGTGGGACAGACGCAGAGATCCTGGCACTATTGCGAAGTAAGGGTCGTGGAATGAGGGGCGTAGAAGCAAGATAAAAGTAGCAGTAGCGCGATGTGATATGGACCTTATTTTTTAGCGACTTATCGCGGGTCAGACTGGTGATTTTAGAGATATTTGGGTGGCATCCCAGGAAATTGGAAGGATGGGCCTTCACCATAGCTCGTTGGGGGTCGAACAGGCGAAGGCCCTGCAGTAAAAACTGCAAGGAAATTTTACCACAGATTGCCCTTCTAACAACCGAGCAGATTATTTTTTAAATAGACGTTAATCGTCTACATCATTTTTGCAATTCTCTCATAGTTCCCGCAAAAGGAGTGCTTAATGAAAGCCAATATTTGCGGGAACAAAATTCGTGAACTTCGCGTCCAAAACAAAATGGACCAAGTGGAGCTAGCTGCCGAACTCTCCGTAGAATACGATATAAAACTGGATCAATCCGACATCTCCGAAATAGAGAGAAGAGTAAGAGGCGTTAAAGATTTTGAGTTACTAGCCTTCGCAAAAACGTTCAACGTCAGCACCGATTTTCTGCTTGGCCTAGACGAGTAAAAAGGCCTTACCTCTCCACATATTCTATGAAATCCCCATAGACGATATTCGTCTTTTTCGTTGAATAAAACCACCCGACATGTCACAATAGTTGCACTGCAATTTTGCAGTGGCGTTGAAACCGCCTCGTAAGTCGGCCCACTCCCGATTTTGAGTGGAATTCATCCGGGGATGTCGCTATAGACCCCCCTATGGTGTATCCTGTCCGGATATGAGTCTTCCTCTCATGTCGGGGGTGGTGCTGGAATAGAATACTCTCCGGAGGAATACAGCCCACACGACTTGCGCGTGGTTTCAGCCCCCGGCGCCAGGGATTGTCTTTGGTGCCTGAGATCAGGAGGCCAAGACCATGCTGGATTCAGACGCTTTTGGAATTGACACCAGGTCCGCTCTTCGAGAGTTGACCGGTGATCTATCTTCAAGATATGGGCTGCCTCGTGCACCTAAGGACCCGCCATCTTCTTCTTCCCGAGAATTTAAGAGTTTTGAAGCGGCTTGTTACAAGAGCCTCTATCCCACCACCTCACCAGAACAGTTCCGCGACCGGCTGAGCAATATCCTGGAGAAGCTGGGATTTCCCACTTTCTCTTTAACGGCACTGAACCCACATCCCAGAATGTTATTTCACAACCTCCCTGACGCCACATGCAGCGCCTATGAGCAGGGAAACTACGATCAGGTGGATTATGCCATATCTTATGCCAATACCGCACAGCTCCCCATCCTGAGGTCCAGGATCGAGGACTATATGTCCGTCGCCCCTGTGCAGACCGGGGAGATGGTTCGGAACCAAGATCTCTCCATCCTCTACAAAAGCCATGGCTTCTATGAATTCTATTTGATCCCTGTTGTGACTGGCAGGGAACGCTTTCTTTTCAGCCTCACCTCACAAGATATCGCGCCGGATTTTTTAAAGAAGCTACGCAAGCACCCGGAAGCCATCCAGCTTGTGGCAGAGATTTCCGTAAGCTTTGGACAACGGAAGTTTCCGAAGCTTTTTCGGCCTCATGAACAGGAAGGAAAGATTAAACTGCATGGACAGCCCCTGGCCGTCATTCATACAATGACTGAAAAAGATTTGACCATTCAGCAGTTGGCACACTCCCAGGATCGTAGTGTGCACACGATAAATCAGCACCTTGCAAGTGTTCGCAAGGCCCTCAAGGTCAAAACCAATCATGGAGCAGTTTATCAGGCAATTCGGGATGGATTAATCCCCTGCCCTTGCCAGGAATGTAATGGCCATCGAGAAGTCGAAGACTCGAAAGGGTGAGGTTAACTTTCTAGTTCCTCACCCTTCAAGATATGCCTTTGATTAAGGCTCTCCGGTAAAAACCATCGTTTTTTCCAATATTATTCGGAATCTTTTTAGACGTCACTGTATTTCCCTAAAGTTCATAATATTCCTTCTATGGTCTTTACGTTCCTTTACATATCTTTACCTTCCAGCATGCCCCCTCGCCTGTTCTTGACACCAGTAATAAGCCGGTTCTAATTTTAAACAGACGCTACTCTCCATCCATATGAGCAAGCGAGATGCAGAACCTGAACCACGAAGAACAAAACCTGCTAAAGAGAATTGCCCGTGATGTCAGTTACATCACCCGGGACCTTCACTTTGGGTATCTCAATGTCCATGAAGTAGCCGCCCTGTTGGGAATGAAAGCCAAAACTATCCAAAACGGATACAAGTCCTGGCCCGACTTCCCTAAGCCCTTCGTTTTGAGGACTGGCAGCAAGAGAGGAACACTTCGCTGGTCGGAGCGCGAGATCAGGAAGTGGGCGGAAAAAATCCGGTCATCCTAAAAGGCCGGCGATATCGGAAGCGGAAGCATTATAATAGATCATAAGTGATCTCGGATCACGATGTCCAACCATCCGAGCCAGGTCCAGCACTTTAAGCTTTCTTGCCAACCTGGAAATTGCTTCATGACGCGTATCATGAAACGTCAAATCCTCAATTTCGGCAAGCTTCAATGCTCGACGAAAAATAGTGCCGGCGGAAGCCTGCGGGATGGAAAACACACTCCCCCTTTTTTTGGGCTTAAGATATCCCAACAATTCCACAGCTCGGCTGGAAAGCGCAACATCCCTGCGATAACCATTCTTGGTCATGGGAAGGCGTACAAACTGCCTCTCCAGATCGACCCTATCCCATTCCAATCCCCACAACTCGCCCTGCCTCATAGCGGTCTCAATAGCCAGTAGAAATGCAACGGCGATTTCTTGCCTTGAGTTCTTGGCCTCACCTTCATCCTTAAAATCAAGGGCAGCAAGAACCCGCTCGATCTCGTCATCTGAAATTCGTCTGTCTCTGGGTTGTGGTTTACGAGGTTTCTTTACCTTTTTGATGGGATTTTCATCTAACCACTCCCATTCATCTATCGCGCACTCCAGTACTCCTGACATGACCTGAAGTTCGCGGAGGATTGATGATGGAGACAAATCACGTTGATCACTCATCCAGGACTTAAAATCCTCAGGTGTGAGATCCTGCAGATATTTATCAGCAATAGGGTGACGGCAAAGTTTCTTCAAACGGATTATTTCCCAGCGCGCTCCCCTCTTCTTTACACTCTCCTCTTTGGCGTAACGCTCCATAGCGTGCCTAAAGGTCCATTTCACACCATGGAGTCCCGGTTTTACCGTTTCTTCCTGTTCCAGGGCCCAACGCTGAGCTTCCATTCTGGTTTTAAACAGTTTGGTTTTTCGGGTACCTTTGAGTCTAACGTCTGCTTGCCACTTCTTGCCATGCTTTCTCACTGAAGCCATTTTCTCACCTATTTCTTTGCGCACTTTTTGCGCACTTTTTGCGCACTTTTTTCTGATAAGATAGAAAATGAGGGAAAAATGGAAGAGCATCAATCGCAGAAAACTGCGGTTTTCTGCGGTTTAGGAAGATTTGGGAATGTTTGGGAAAGGATATTGGTGCGGCCGAGAAGACTCGAACTTCCACGGGTGTTACCCCACAGCGACCTCAACGCTGCGCGTCTACCAATTCCGCCACGGCCGCATCGCAATGGCTTGGTGGAAGTGGATTAGCAAACCGCACACAAAGAAGCAACAGGAAAGTGAAAAAATTGCCGCCCCCCAAAGAAGGACATCCTTTCCGGCTCCCTGCGCGAACCTCGAACCTCAGGACTCAGATATTGGCCCCGATATGAATGCCGCATTCGGTTTTGTCCTGCCCGGCCCAACGGCCGGCGCGACGGTCCTGCCCCGGTTCCACCCGGCTGGTGCAGGGCATGCAGCCAATGGACGGGAATCCTTGCGAGACCAGCGGGTGCTCCGGCAAGCCCAGTTCCTTGATTCGGGCATCTACCTGTTCCGCAGTCCAGAACGCCAGGGGATTGATCTTGAATTTGCGGCCATCCTGTTCGATGAGCGGGATATTGGCCCGGGTCGCAGCCTGAAACCGCTTGCGTCCCGTGATCCAGGCCTCATAGCCATTCATGGCGCGCGCCAGTGGCCGGACCTTGCGCAAATTACAGCAGGCATCCGTATTGCGCGTCCAGAGCAGGCCGTTTTTGTCTTCGGCCTCCACTTCCTTCTCATCCGGCTTGACCGTAATCACATTGGTCAGCCCCAGAATTTCCGTCAACTGATCCCGATAGCGCAGGGTTTCGCCAAACAGCTTGCGGGTATCCAGAAAAATAATAGGGGTCGCAGGATTCACCCGGGCCACCATGTCCAGCAGAATGACAGATTCGGCGCCAAAAGAAGACACCAGGGCAATACGGTCCTTGAATTCCCTGTTGATCATGGCATCAAGCAGGTCATCCCCCTCCGTCATGTCGCCATATAAACGGGTCAGGCGATCAATTTTCAGGCGATCAATTTCCCGTTCCCCCCGGTCGCTCTCCCAATCAGCATTCCCGTTATTCTTCAGCTCAACATTTTCGATGACGGCGGCATCCATTGGATCGTCCTTTTCTGCTCTATCTGCTCGTCTGTGTTTCCGGTTGCTTTTCCGGTTACTTTTTTGGCAGCTCCCCCCGAGGCCCACCATATTCGCAATACTACACGCCATATGTAAGATATTAACAAGAATATTTCAAGTTTTTATGTATTTTTAATTTATTAACATTATTTTTATGTTATTATTAGGCTCCGAAAAGCACCCTGAAATGCCTGCCAAGGACGGCTTACATCTGATAGGTTTTGACGCTGCGGGTAATGCTGATGGCGATATTGTCCCCGGACACGACGATCTCCCCCTTGGCAATCAATTCGCCATTGGCATAGATCTTCACCGGCTGGTCCTGATCCCCGTCGAGATCAATCACGGCGCCACGCCCCAGTTTCAACAACTGGCGAATGGGCATCATTGTCTGCCCCAGCACAACGGTCAGTTCAATTTCGACATCTTCGATGGCCTGTGACATGACCTGTCTTATCCCTTCACTTTATCCTCAAGACCGGATATAGGACTAAAGAGAACGTTATCATGGAACAGCATAGTTATTTTTTGATTAATGGCAAATCCAATATCATCAATGACCGACAGCCCCTCCAATATTGCCAATCCTTCCAATATTGAATGGGACATTACAGACGATTTGGTGCCCTATGAAGAGGCGCTTCAGCGCATGGAACAGCGGGTTCAGGACATTCATGACGGGACAGCCCGGGAACTGGTCTGGTTGCTGCAGCATCCGCCGCTTTATACAGCGGGCACCTCGGCCGACCCGACCGACCTGGTCGACCCGGACCGGTTTCCGGTCTACGCGGCTGGACGCGGTGGCCAGTATACCTACCATGGCCCGGGACAGCGGGTTGCCTATGTCATGCTGGACCTTAGGAAACGCGGCCGGGACGTGCGGAAATTCGTCTATGATCTGGAACAATGGGTGATCAACACACTGGCCGAATTCAATGTAACTGGGGAACGCCGCCCGGGCCGGGTGGGCGTCTGGGTGGATCGGGGCCAAGGGCGCGAAGACAAAATCGCTGCCATCGGGGTTCGCGTGCGCCGCTGGATTACCTTCCACGGGATTTCGCTCAATGTGGATCCCGACCTGGACCATTTCAGCGGCATCGTGCCGTGCGGGATTTCGGAACATGGCGTGACGTCCCTGGTGGATCTTGGCCTGCCGATCACCATGCAGGATGTGGACGCCGCCCTACGCCGGAGCTGGAACGAAATTTTCTGAGTCCCCGCATTATCCCGCCTGATCCAGTCCCCAAAAGAAACCCTGGGGGGATCAGGACCGCCGCTGATCCACATCCACGGTGGGTTTTTGTACAAACCCCTTGGGCGTGATTCCCCGGGCGGGAAATTGTTCAATTTTTTCCACCACAGCCCGTTCCGGCCCCAGATGACACCGGCGGATCATCTCCTCCACCTTGTCTTCACGCCCTACCAAAAGTGCCTCTACCGTACCGTCAGCCCGGTTCCGCACCCAGCCATCCAGGCCCAGCGCCGTGGCATGTTCCACAGTCCAGGCACGGTACCACACGCCCTGTACCCGGCCATGAATAACCAGCCTTACCGCTTTGTATCCTTCGTCCAACATACTTTCTTCCCGGGAATCTCTCATTCCATGAGGATCTCTCATTCCATGCCGAAGTCAGGGTAAATTTTAGGTCCGGCGTTATGCAAATTCAAGGATCACCTCGTCCACTGCCAGGCTGTCACCCGGTTTAGCCGCCACTTTCGTCACCACACCATCCCGTTCGGCGCGCAGAATGTTTTCCATTTTCATGGCTTCGACCACGGCCAGGGGCTGACCAGCCTTGACCTCTTGACCTTCCTCCACCTCAATACTGACCACCAGCCCGGGCATGGGACACAGCAGATATTTCGACAGATCCGGCGGCAGTTTTTCCGGCATCAGCGCCGCCAGTTCCGCCTCGCGTGGCGTAAAGACGGTGACCACCTCACTGGCCCCGTCATGGGTCAGACGATAGCCAGTGTTGAGCCGGTCCACCTCGACGCTGATATCCCGGCCGTTCACATTGCCTACAAACACCGACTTTCCAGGATGCCAATCGGTGATCACCACAAAATTCTCATCCCCGATATACACCATACAGCCGTCCTGGGTCGCCTGAAACCTGACTGAATGGTCATGTTTCCCAACAGAGACCACCCATTCATCGGAAAAGGCCGGGGACTGATCCTTAATGCGTCCTGAGATCTGCCGTTGCCGGTCAAATTCAAAAGCATGAACCACCATTGCCACCGCCACCATATTCAGGCGCGCCTTATCGCTCAGCGTGCCGCCCTGGAAGCCGTCCGGATATTCTTCGGCGATGTAATTGGTGCTGAGCCGTCCTTCCTGAAACCGTTTAGCGTTCATCACGTCACTCAAGAAGGCAATGTTATGACCGACCCCGCGAATATAATACCGATCCAGCGCGCCACGCATATGCTGAATGGCTTCCTCCCGGGTTGCACCATAGGTAATCAGCTTGGCGATCATGGGATCATAGAACATGCTGATTTCGGAACCTTCATAAATCCCGGTATCCACACGTACATTATCGTTTTCCTCGGGCGGTTGATAATGGGTAACGCGCCCCGTGGACGGCAGAAAACCGCGCAAGGGGTCTTCGGCATAAACCCGACTTTCCAAGGCCCAACCATTCAAGTGTACGTCTTCCTGCGCCAGACCAAGCTCTTCTCCCGCCGCCACCCGGATCATCTGTTCCACCAGGTCAATGCCGGTAATCATTTCCGTCACCGGATGCTCCACCTGCAAACGGGTGTTCATTTCCAGGAAATAGAAATTGCGGTCCTTATCCACAATGAATTCCACGGTGCCCGCGGAGCGATAGTCCACCGCCTTGGCCAACGCCACGGCCTGTTCTCCCATGGCGCGCCGGGTGTCTTCATCCAGGAAGGGGCTTGGGGCCTCCTCGATCACTTTCTGGTGACGGCGCTGAATGGAACATTCTCGCTCACCCAAGTAAATCACATTGCCATAAGCATCGCCCAGGACCTGAATCTCAATATGCCGTGGTTCCTCGATAAACTTTTCCAGGAATACCCGGTCATCGGCAAAGCTGGATTTTGCTTCATTGGTAGCGGAAATAAACCCTTCCCGGGCTTCCGTGTCGTTATAGGCCACCCGCATACCCTTGCCGCCACCGCCGGCAGACGCCTTGATCATCACCGGATAGCCGATATCCTGGGCAATCTTCACCGCCTCGTCGGCATCCTTGATCACGCCCATATATCCGGGCACCGTATTAACCCCGGCTTCAGCCGCCAGTTTTTTGGATTCGATCTTGTCGCCCATGGCGGCAATGGCCTTCACATCGGGACCGATGAAGACAATGCCTTCCTCTTTCAGGCGGGTGCAGAATTCGGCATTTTCAGACAGAAAGCCGTAACCGGGATGGATGGCTTCCGCCCCGGTCTGTTTGGCGGCCTCTACAATGCGGTCCGCCAGCAGATAACTTTCCGCCGCCGGCGCCGCCCCAATATGCACCTTTTCATCGGCCATCAGTACATGCAGGGCATCCATATCGGCGTCGGAATAGACAGCAACGGTCTGAATGCCCATCCGACGGGCGGTTTTGATAACCCGGCAGGCAATTTCACCACGGTTGGCAATCAAAATCTTCTTAAACATATCGCTCATATCCTCCCCGCGCCTTACAAGGGTATATTGTCATGTTTTTTCCAGGGATTGCTCAGTTCCTTGTTTCTGAGCATCCTCAACCCCCGGGTGATGCGCCGTCTTGTGGCGTGCGGCATAATCACGTCATCAATATACCCGCGACCGGCCGCCACAAAAGGATTGGCAAACTTGTCTGTATATTCCTTGGTCTTGCGTTCGATCTTTTGCGGATCATCCATATCTGCCCGGAAAATGATCTCCACCGCCCCCTTGGCGCCCATCACCGCAATTTCCGCAGTCGGCCAGGCATAGTTCAGATCCCCGCGTAAATGTTTGGAGGCCATCACGTCATAGGCCCCGCCATAAGCCTTGCGAGTGATCACCGTGATCTTGGGGACAGTCGCCTCACCATAGGCAAACAAGAGCTTCGCCCCATGTTTGATAATGCCGTTATATTCCTGTTTGGTGCCCGGCAGGAAGCCCGGCACATCCACAAAGGTGATGATGGGGATATTGAAGCAGTCGCAGAAGCGCACAAACCGCGCCGCCTTACGCGAGGCATCAATATCCAGACATCCGGCCAGCACCATCGGCTGATTGGCAACAATGCCTACGGTCTGTCCTTCCATGCGGCCAAAGCCGATCAGGATATTCTTGGCAAAAGACGGTTGAATTTCAAAAAAGTCGCCTTCATCGACAACCTTTTTGATCAATTCATGCATGTCATAAGGTTTATTGGGATTATTGGGCACCAGCGTATCCAGCGACATTTCAATGCGTTCGGGATCATCATAGCTGGGCCGAACCGGCGGCTTTTCCTTCGCATTCAGCGGCAGAAAGTCAAAAAAGCGCCGCGTCTGCATCAGGGCTTCCAGATCATTTTCCAGCGCAAGATCGGCAACGCTGGATTTGCTGGTATGTGTGATCGCCCCGCCCAGTTCTTCCTGGGTCACCACCTCATTGGTTACGGTTTTCACCACATCCGGGCCCGTCACAAACATATAGGAACTGTCCTTGACCATAAAAATAAAGTCGGTCATGGCCGGGGAATATACTGCGCCGCCCGCACACGGTCCCATGATCAGGGAAATCTGCGGCACCACCCCAGATGCCATGATATTTTTCTGGAACACATCCGCATAGCCCGCTAGCGCCGCGACCCCTTCCTGAATACGCGCCCCCCCGGAATCATTGAGGCCAATCACCGGCGCCCCATTGGTCATGGCCATATCCATGATCTTACAGATTTTTTCGGCGTGGGTTTCCGACAGGGAGCCGCCAAAGACCGTGAAATCCTGACTGAACACGTAAACCAGACGCCCGTTGATGGTTCCGGAGCCCACAACCACACCATCACCGGCTATGCGCTGCTGATCCATACCGAAATCAATACAGCGATGCTCCATAAACATGTCGTATTCTTCAAAACTTTCCGGATCCAGCAACAGCTCAATGCGCTCCCGCGCCGTCAGCTTGCCTTTGGCATGTTGTGCCGCAACCCGGCGTTCACCGCCCCCTGCTCTAGCAGCAGCGCGTTTACGTTCCAGTTCATCCAAGATTTCCTGCATAACGTCCTCACTTGTCTCCGACGGGGTGACCCAAACCCTGTTTTTCTACTCATGAGTAACATTGATTATGGAAACTCACGGGCTTTTTCAAGCATTTTTTTCCAGGGCCCGTCATATTTAGGCCAGGACCCATTAATTATTGCGCCTCCCAAAACAAGGTATCAGACCCTATCCCTGGCGAGAGGTCAATGTTAATCTGCCGCGGAGGCCCGTCCGGGATATGATGATCCGGCCCGGCATAGCTGAAGCGATCTGTAGCATGCAGAAAATCATAAACGAATTTTCGGTGTTCAAACTTGAAAAAGATGGGGGGCTGCCTATTTGTTGCATAACAATTATAGGGGACAAAGGTGACTTTACATTTGACTGTTATGGACTGGACCCGGCGCTTTCTCAGACTGGAAGCGTCAGCGGGAATTATTCTGATCATTGCCGCAACACTGGCCATCATCATCGACAACACACCGCTGACGGTCTATTACGAAGGTCTGCTACGGCTGCCCATTTCCATCAGCATTGGTGAATTCGGCCTGTCCAAACCTCTTCTGCTGTGGATCAATGACGGCCTTATGGCCATATTTTTTATGCTGGTGGGGCTGGAAATCAAACGCGAAGTCATCGAAGGTAACCTGTCCAGCCTGAACCAGATCAGTCTGCCGGCCATGGCGGCATTGGGCGGCATGATCATTCCTGCCCTCATTTATTACGGAATCAACCGAGACTTTGCGCCGGGGCTGAATGGCTGGGCCATTCCAGCAGCCACAGATATCGCTTTTGCACTGGGGATTCTCAGCCTGCTGGGCCCGCGTATTCCGACGTCATTAAAGGTTTTCCTGACCGCGCTGGCGATTATTGATGATCTTGGCGCCATTCTCATTATCGCCCTGTTTTATACCGCAAACCTGTCCGCGCTGTCGCTCTGGCTGGCCGCCGGCACCATCGCGGTTCTGGTGGTCCTGAACCGGCTGCGGGTCACCCATACCGGCGCCTATATTCTGGTGGGGGTGCTTTTATGGATTTTTGTGCTCAAATCTGGCATTCACGCCACGCTTGCCGGGGTGGTTGTGGCCCTTGCCATTCCGCTCAGGGCCAAAAATGAAGAAGGCAACTCCCCCCTTGTGGCATTGGAACATTACCTGCACCCCTGGGTCGCCTATATGATCCTGCCGTTTTTTGCCTTTGCCAATGCGGGCGTGCCACTTGCCGACCTAACCCTGGAGGCTCTTTTACATCCGGTGTCCCTGGGCATTGCCGCTGGGTTGTTCCTGGGCAAGCAAATCGGGGTTATGGGCTTCTCCTGGCTGGCCGTGAAATTTGGCATGGCCCACCTGCCGGAAGGCAGCAGCTGGTCGCAGATTTACGGCATCAGCCTGCTGACCGGCATCGGGTTTACCATGAGCTTATTTATCGGCTCCCTGGCCTTTGAAACGGGGCCGGACTTCAGCAGCGAGCTCAGAATCGGTGTGATTATAGGGTCCGTGCTTTCCGCGCTGTGCGGCTACGCCGTTCTGTATTTCACCAAACGCCGCGAAGCCGCTGGCACGCCGGAGATAGCCTGAGAAACAGAACTCAGGCTATCTCATCACACTCATCACAATTCACTCTAGCGCATCAGGGACAGGAAACGCACCGCATCCCCCAGTTCGGCTTTTATCTGCCGGCGACGCTGTTCTGCTTCCTCGTCCTTGCCCCATTTTTCCGCCTGATAGGTTTCATCCAATTGGCCGGCCTTCCAGGCCTCTTCCATGTCAATCTTCCCAGCATGTAGGCCAAGTCCGATGGTCAGAGATCCGGTCAGCGTTGTAATATTATGCAAGGCCGTGAGTTCATAACTGTCCATGCCTTCAAGTATTTTGCGAATTTTTAGCAACTCGTCAGGTTCCTGGGCCATATGCAGGACACCGCTGGTCACTTTCAGATGAATGTCATAATGGTCCTTGACCCAGTTCAACAAAGGGGTCCAAACAGTTTCCTGTCGATGCACCAGGTCTTCCGGAGAGTTGGCCCGATAACAAAGCTGGTCATTGCCCCCGAATCTGACCAGATCCTCGATAATTTCATCGCGCCGGGCTTCCACCCGATCCAGCATGGTATTCAGCAGCTTGGTCATCGGCATGCGGGCCGGGTCAATACTATCTTCCTGACTGTCCCATTCTTCCTTGACCACCTCAGCCATGGCGCGGGTGGGAATAATAAGTGGTTTCTTTTCCGGAGTCTTGAGCCGGTGATCATCCAGCTTTACAACAAAACCCCCGTCTTCTTCTGCGATGGTGACGGTTTTATAAAAACGTTTCATACAAATGCTCCTGTCCTCTGATTATGCTTGAGAGACACTCTTGTCGCCTTCACAGCAGAAGGTCCGGCAGCTCCCCCATGCAATGGATGACATGACTGGCTCCGGCGCTCACCAGTTCCCGGTCCTCGTGATACCCCCAGCTTACACCAATCCCCCTGACCCGGGCAGCCCGGGCCATTTCCATGTCATAGGTGGTATCCCCCACCATGACCGTATTTCCAGGGTCCATCCCTGTTTCCCGCATGGCATTCAGCAACATGGAAGGATGCGGTTTTCCGGGGCCGTCATCGGCGGTGTTCAAGGTCAGGAAATATTTCTCCAGCCCGTGATTGCTCAACGTCTTTTTAAGCCCCCTCTGGGATTTCCCCGTTGCAATACCTAAAAGATAGCCCTCAACCAGGAGGTGGTCAAGAATCTCAACCACCCCCTCATATAGCGGCTCCTGGGTGCGCCCTTCCTGGCGCAGATGTTGAAAACATGTGACAAAGGCTTCCCGAATGGCAAGGTGACGGTCCCGGTCCAGATCGGGAAAAATGCCCTCAATGGCTTGCAAAAGAGACAACCCCACAATACGCCGCACCGGTTCATCACCGGGATAGATGACCTCACAGGTCGCGCAGGCATGGCGCATGCTTTCAAGGATCATGTGCTGGCCGTCCACAAGGGTGCCGTCGCAATCGAAAACCACAAGCTTCATTTGTTTTTCCAGATTCAGAACTGAAACACCGACAGAGGGATACAATTCACTCTACACTTCTTCGGCGAAAGGATCAGACATGTCATCGGCATCAAACCCGAACATGTCCCAGCTTTCGCGCATATGACGCGGCAGTTCCGCAGTAACCGACAGCGTGCCCCCGTCCGGATGCCGGATATCCAGATGGCGGGCGTGAAGATGCAATTTCCGGCTTACCGCCCCGTCGAGGAAAGCTTCCTTGCCACCATATTTACCGTCACCCACAATCGGCGTGCCCAGCAGCGTGGCATGGACGCGGATCTGGTGGGTACGCCCCGTCACCGGCTTGAAGGCAATCCAGCTCGCCTTGTCCAGGGCATAATCCATCACATAGAAGTCAGTAATGGCCCGTTTGCCGTTTTCCGACACCTGCATGCGTTCGCCGCCGGAACCGGGTTCCTTGTCCAGTGGCGCCTTGATGGTTCCTTCAGCCATATCCGGTCGCCCCACCACCAGGGCCCAATAGATCTTTTTGGTCTCCCGCGCCCGAAAGGCTTCGGTCAGCTTTTTGGCCGCCACAGCCGTGCGCGCCACCACCAGAACCCCGCTGGTGTCCTTGTCCAGACGATGCACCAGCCGGGGCCGTTCCGGCTTGTTGCCCTTGAGCAGGTCAAGATAGCCGTCCACATGCCGGGTGGTCTTGCTGCCGCCCTGTACCGCCAGCCCCGGCGGTTTGTTGAGCACAATCACGCTGTCATCCTGATAAATGACCATCTCCTGCATCATGCACATGTCCTGTTCAGAAAAGACGGGTGTGCGGGACACTTTGGCCCGATGCGTCGGCGACGGGCTACGCGCATCATCCAATGGCGGAATCCGTACCTCCTGCCCGGCTGCAAGACGGGTACTGACCTTGGCCCGTTTACCGTCCAGACGGATCTGGCCGGTACGTAACAATTTGCACAGCCGTCCATGGCTGAGTCCCGGATAATAGTGTTTGAACCATTTATCCAGCCGCCAGTCGCTCTCCTGCGGCCGGACTTTCTGATGGCTGACACCCGCCATAACTGCTCCTAAACTGTCACTAACTTACCTACGTGAAGGCCGGCATATAACGCCGCGACCCCCAGAAAAACCGATCCCAGGCCGTACAGGCCGGCCAGACTCATTTCATTCTGCTGCACCATGCCGCCCAGTTCCAGGGAAAAAGCGGAAAAGGTTGTGAAACCGCCCATGATTCCGGTGACCAGAAATACCTGCCAGACATGCGGCAATTGATAGCGGACGGCCAGCATATGAACAATCACACCCATGACAAATGAGCCCAGAATGTTGACCGTCAACGTGCCCCAGGGAAAACCAGGCCCCATCAGGGACAACATCAGCTTTCCGACCAGAAACCGGCCCGCTGCCCCGATCGCCCCGCCTGCTGCGGCCGCCAGGATCGTTTTCATCACCAGTTCTCCCGTTCTTCTGCTGCCAGGCCTTAACCCGGATAAGGTCTAGGAAATGCCATAAATCCACCCCCTATGCAAACGAATAAGGCGTAAAAAATCACCTGATCCCAAAGGTCCAGCCTTCATATTTCAGGCCCCGGGGCGAAGCACTTTGCGGCTTCCAATAGGCCACGCTTTCAGCAATATGGCGCAACCCCGCAGCGCTGAGGATGGCGTCACTCAGATGATCATTCGCCGCAATCGCCCGAACCTTTTCCGAAACCGGCCCACTGCCCAGCCGGGCCAGGGCCTGATCCAGATCGTTCCAGTTCCGGATTTTACGAGACCCCCTCCCGGCCAGCGCTAAAAAGGCCCGGGTGTAGATTTCCACCAGCGTCACCCCATGCCGACGTCTTTTGTCCCATGGCCAAATAGCGATTTCCGGGCAACGCCGTTTTAGCGCGCGTAACATTCTCATGCCCGCAAAGCTGCCAAGGCCCACCTGGCTGGGGCCGATCAGATGGAACACGCTTTCCGCCCGGCCTGCTCCCTGAGCCAGGGTCGCAATTTCCGTCTGCCTCAGGCGCCGCTCATACCGGTCCCCTCGATGTCCCGGTCGATGAAAATAAGTGCACAGCACAGGATGAGCTGCCATGTTTCCGGCATAATAGTCCGGGGCATCGGCGCAGATTTCCTCCACAAATCGCCACAAAGCCGCAACATCCTCCGGCCCCTGTCGCAGACCGGGCAAATATGCCCCATAATCCAGAAACGGCAGGCTGAAAGAAAAATCAAAACCGATCAGAACTTCTTCCCCTGCTTTTTCAAGCGCCAGAATCCAGTCCAGAACGGCACGCCGGGACCAGCCCCTCTTCTCCACAGGCAAAACAATATGTGGTGCGGTAGTGCCTGCTCCACACCGGGCCACCGCGATAGACCGGTGGCGTTGGCCCCGGCTGCCGCTCCAGTCAATGGCAACAAAAGTTGTATTTTCTTTCATGACCTTGTCAGTTTCCCGCATCCGTGTCATCATAACAACCTCTATGGCAGAAAGGGGTGCAAGAAAATGCTGATGTTATCGTTTTTTCTGAAGAAACTGATCCGCCGCGGCCGTCTGACCGTGATTGATGCCGATGGGAAAAAACATGTTTTCCAGGGGGATGAGGGGCCAGAGAAAGCCACCATCCGTTTTCACAGCAAAAGCCTGCCCCGACGTATTTTCCTTAATCCCGAGGTGATCACCGGCGAAGCCTGGATGAACGGGGAAATGACCCTCGAAGAGGGCACCAGCATTTACGATTTTCTCTATCTGGTCACCAAAAACATGGAATGGCGGCGGGATAATCCGCTCTATAATGGCGGACGGTCTTCCCTGACACGTCTGGCGGGGCTTCTCAACCAGATCAATCCCGTCAGCAAATCAAAACAGAATGTCGCACATCATTATGATCTGTCAGGTGAACTTTATGAGCTGTTCCTTGATCCGGATCGGCAATATAGCTGCGCCTATTTCAAATCCCCTGAAGACAGCCTGGAGCAGGCGCAGCAGAACAAGAAGGAACTCATTGCCAAAAAGCTGTTGCTCGACTCTTCCCACAAAGTTCTTGATATCGGCTGCGGCTGGGGGGGATTGGCGCTGACCCTGCATGAGTTGTCCGGCGCCCGGGTCAAGGGCATCACTCTGAGCGAAGAACAGTACCAATATGCCTGCAAGCGCGCTTCCAATTATGACAAGGTGGAATTTGCATTGCAGGATTATCGTCTGGTTCAGGAAAAATATGACCGGATCGTTTCCGTGGGCATGTTTGAACATGTGGGCCTATTGCAGTATCAGACATTTTTTGACAAGCTTCACGACTGCTTGGAAGACGGCGGCGTGGCCCTTCTGCATACCATCGGACGGGCCAGCGGGCCAGGGGCCACCGACAAGTGGACCCGGAAATATATTTTCCCCGGCGGGTATGCCCCGGCCTTGTCAGAAATTATGCCCCGGATCGAACGGGCGGGCCTGTATGTCACCGATATTGAAGTCTGGCGGCTGCATTATGCCCAAACCCTGCGACACTGGCGCACCCGTGTGGACCAGGCCCAAGACAAGATCATCGCGCTTTATGACGAGCGCTTCCTGCGCATGTGGCAATATTATCTGGCCAGCGCCGAATGCGCCTTCCGCAATCTGGCACATGTGGTATTCCAGATCCAGATTACCAAAAAACAGGATGCCGTGCCGCTGACCCGCGATTATCTTTATCAGAATCAGAACTAGAGTGAATTGAGTCAACCTATTCGCATTCACTCTCGGGGCAGATGTGTGGATCACCGCGCCTTTTTCAGGACCCCGCAATAATCGAGGACTTTTATCGCCCTGCCCCTATGCCCCCTCTGAAGAGGTGTTCAGGTCTTCCCTGAGGCGGGCCCAATACTCCAGACGTTTCCGGATTTCGCGCTCGAATCCGCGCTCCCCGGGGATATAAAATTGTCGGCGTTCCATGCCATCGGGAAAATAATTCTGCCCTGAAAACCCGTGTTCCGTATCATGGTCATAGGCGTATCCCTTGCCATATCCCAAATCCTTCATCAGCCTGGTCGGTGCATTGAGGATATGCATCGGCGGGTTCAGGGACCCTGTTTCTTTCGCCGCCCGGCTGACCTCTTTGAAAGCCTTGTAGGCCGCATTGGATTTTGGCGCAGTGCCCAGATAGATAACCGCCTGAGCGATGGCCAGTTCACCTTCGGGAGAGCCCAGAAACTCATAGGCGTCCTTGGCGGCCAGGGTCTGATGCAAGGCTTCCGGATCCGCAAGACCAATATCTTCCACCGCAAAACGCACCAGCCGGCGCAGAATATAAAGCGGATCTTCTCCCCCCGCCAGCATCCGCGCGGTCCAGTACAGCGCCGCATCGGTGTCCGATCCTCTGAGCGACTTGTGCAGCGCGGAAATCAGATTGTAATGTCCTTCCCGGTCTTTGTCGTAAACGGGAGCACGTTTTTGCAGAACCTTCATCAAACCGGCGGAATCCAGCGGTTTGTCAAAATCCAGTCCCAGAAGAACCTCCGCCAGATTAAGAAGGTAACGTCCGTCTCCATCCGCCATGCCATAAAGCAGATCGCGAGCCTCCGCCGTGAGCGGCAGTTTTTTCTTCTCCAGCGCTTCTGCACGGCTGAGTAGTTCCGCCATAGCGGCTTCATCCAGCCGGTTAAGGGTCAGAACCTGCACCCGGGAAAGCAGCGCGGCATTCAGTTCAAAAGACGGATTTTCCGTGGTCGCCCCCACCAGAATAATGGTGCCGTCTTCCACATAGGGCAGAAAACCGTCCTGCTGTGAACGGTTAAAACGATGAATCTCATCCACAAACAGCAACGTTCCCTGCCCCGTCTTGCGCCGTTGCCGCGCGGCCTCGAAACATTTGCGCAAATCTGCCACGCCGGAAAAAACCGCACTGATCTGTTCAAAATACAGGTCGGTTTCCCTGGCCAGAAGCCGTGCCATGGTGGTTTTCCCGGTCCCCGGCGGCCCCCAAAAGACGAGCGAAGCCAACCGCCCCGCCCGCAGCATGCGGGACAGGGCGCTGTCGGGGCCGGTCAGATGTTCCTGCCCCACCACCTCCTCCAAAGAGGCCGGGCGAAGCCGGTCCGCCAGGGGATGCGGCGCCATGTCCTCCATCCCCGCAGCGTCGAACAGATCATTCATTTATTCAGGTCCTATCGGCAATAATATCTGCTGGTACCACGCACGCCGCATTCAATAAATCGCCCGCCCCGCCTGAGGGTGAACGTCATATTGGCGCCGCTGTCCTCCAGCGCGGCTTCCAGATCATCAACGGTTTCCACTTTATCACCATTGATGCTGTGGACAAAGTCCCCGGGCCGCATAATGCCCAGACGTCGGATCGGGCTACCCCGGTCAACCTCCAGCACAATAACGCCTTTCTCGAACATGCTCAGTCCCAGTTCATCGGCATAAGCCGGCGACAGATTGGCCACCTTGACCCCGCGAAACAGATGCCGGCCGTCCAGAATAGTCACGTCACGGGGCGGGTTTTCCTCTGGCGGCTGCATGGGCACCATGACGGTAATGATTTTATTGCGGCGATAGACTTTGACCGGGATTTGGCCGCCCACCTTCTCCAGACCGACATAATAACGGATCGCCTGCGGATCAAAAACATCCTTGCCGTCGATGCTGAGCACCACATCCCCCTGTTTTAGCCCAGCCTGGTCTGCCGGGCTGTCAGGATAGATATCATCAATTAACACGCCGCCCGGCCGGTCAAGCCCCAAGCTTTCAGCAATGGCGCTGGTGACCGGCTGCCCCTGGGCACCGAACCAGGGGCGAACCACCTTGCCTCCCGACAAGGCGGATGTAACCACAAATTTCACCATATTGGCAGGAATCGCGAAACCAATTCCGTGCGAGCCCCCGGAACGGGTGAAAATCGCCGTATTGATGCCCAGAAGTCTGCCATCCATCCCAATCAGCGCCTCGCCGCTGTTGCCCGGATTGACTGCAGCATCAGTTTGAATAAAAAACTGGTAATCAGCCACATTTACCTGGGTGCGGGCCAGGGCGGAAACAATGCCGCTGGTGACCGTCTGTCCTACTCCGAAGGGGTTACCGATGGCCAGCACCAGATCCCCCACTTCCACCCTGTCCGAATCCGCAAATTCAAGAACCGGCAGGGCCTCTCCCCTGCTGTCAATCTTGAGTACGGCCAGATCCGTGCGGGGATCATCCAGAATCACCTGGGCGGCAAATTCCCGCCGATCGGCCAGGGCCACGATAATTTCATCGGCCCCCTCAATCACATGATGATTGGTCACGATCACGCCGTTGGGCCGAACAATGACACCGGAGCCCAGAGACCGTTCAATTCTTTCCCGTGGCACACCGCCAAATCCGTCGCCAAAAAATCTCTGAAAAAACGGATCATCAAAAAAGGGGGAGCGGTAGCTGCGGGTTTTCACCACGCGCTTGGTATAAATATTGACCACGGCGGGTGCCGCTTTCTTGACAACGGGAGAATAGGACAAAGTAATTTCGGCCTGGCTCCGGGGAACCTGTTTCTGCGCCAGCGCAAACGCGCCATAAGGCAGAGACATCATCAATACCCCGAGGATAAAGAAGCCTAGAACATTCTGGGTTCCGAATTTTTTTTTAAGGACCGGCAATTTCATCTATGTCTCCTGGCTGCCTTCAATTATGCTTTTTTACAATATAGAGCGACATCCGCTATAGTGAAGAGATAACAACAAATCAGGTAAAGCAAAATCCGGGCGGCAATATGGAAAACTTGATTTACTGGATGGGACTGGCTGGCATCGGCGTTTTTTCCATCTCCGGCGCTCTCGCCGCCCTGCGTCAGCAGCTCGACCCTTTCGGTCTAATTGTCATTGCCACCGTCACCGCCATAGGCGGCGGCACGCTCAGAGACATTATTCTGGATCTGCCTGTATTCTGGGTGATTGATCCCACATCAATTTACGTCATCCTGGCCACTGCTGTCATCACCCCATTCTGGGCCCGGTTTCTGGAAAGCCGGATGAAAGTCCTGATTTGGGCGGATGCCTTTGGCCTCGCCCTGTTTGCCGCCACTGGTACCCAGAAAGCCATGACCACCGGCACTAGCGCCGTTGTCGCCATCACCATGGGGGTGATGAGTGCCGCTGCCGGCGGGGCCATTCGCGACATTCTGTGTAATGAAATCCCGCTGGTGCTGCGCAAGGAACTGTACGCCGTCCCTGCTATACTCGGTGGCAGCAGCTTTTATATCATGACCCAGGCAGCCATAGATCCGGTGTTGACCCTGCTGGTCTCCTGCCTGATCACGCTAATGGTCCGTCTGGTCGCCGTGACCTATTCCCTGTCCCTGCCGGCCTTGGGGAAAAGGCCCGAACATCAGTAAAGGAATTTTGATGGGAAAAAATTTCGACAAAACAACATTTGACGAACGGGACTTCCGGAGTTTTTCCCAACGCCTGAATGAGCAGCTAATCCTGCTTAAGAAGATCCTCGCCCGACCGGATTTCGGGGTGGGCCCCATGACACTGGGTGCTGAATTTGAAATGTATATCACCGATCGGGAAGGCATAATTTCCCCGATTAACAAGAAGATTCTGAACAAGCTGGACACATCCCGTTTCCAACTGGAACTCAACCAGTTCAACCTGGAATACAATGTCACCCCGACACTTGCGGCAGGGGCGTCCTTTTCCACCCTGCACCGGGAAATGAAACAGGCGCTTGCCGACGCCAATAACGCTGCTGGCGCCTATGACAGCCGTCTGGTGCCCATCGGTATCCTGCCCACTTTGCATCAAGAACATCTGCAATCGGCCTATATGACCGATATTCCCCGGTTTCATTGCCTGTCCAACAGTCTGCACAAACTGCGTGGCAAAGCCTTTGAAGTGAATATCAACGGACGCGATTCGCTGCACCTGACCTCAAGCGACGTGACGCTGGAAGGGGCCAATACCTCCTTTCAGATCCATTTACGCACAGAACCGGACAAATTCGCCGACACTTTCAACACTATACAACTTATCACCCCGCTGGTCGTGGCGATGGCGGCCAACTCGCCGCTTCTTCTGGGGCGGCGCCTGTGGCAGGAAACCCGAATCGCCCTGTTCAAACAATCCATTGACAGCCGCCGACGGAATAGCGTGGCCTGGCGGCAACCGGCCCGTGTTACTTTCGGCCACGGCTGGGTCAGAAACGACGCCTGGGAGCTTTTTGCGGAAACGGCTCGCCTGTTCCCCCCAATCTTCCCAGTGCTCTGCGAAGAAGACAGCAAAAAACTTTATCAACAGGGCAAATTGCCCTGCCTTGAGGAATTATGCCTGCATATGGGAACCACCTGGCCCTGGAACCGGGCCATCTATTCCGCCAGCGACGGCGGCCATCTGCGCATAGAAATGCGGGCCCTACCCGCCGGGCCGTCACTCATTGACATGACGGCCAATGCCGCCCTGTATATCGGCCTTGCCATCGGGTTACGGGACCGGATCAATGACATCCTGCCGGCCATGCCGTTCCGCTTTGCCGAATATAATTTTTATCGGGCGGCCCAGAACGGCCTGGAGGCCCGCATTCTGTGGCCCGAAGAAAAACAGCATCACCCGGTTGAGCGCCCCATCACAAAAGTGATCGAGGCCCTGCTGCCGGTCATGCAGGAAGGACTTAACCAGATCAGGGTCGAGAAAACCCTCATCCAGCAGATGTTCACAATCCTGCGGGACAGACTGAACGCCCGAATGACCGGGGCGCGCTGGCAACTGGAAATGTTTGAAAAATACAAAAAACATCTTGGCACAGAGGAAGCCTGCCAGGCCATGTTAAAAAACTATATTCAGGAACAGGGGCGAGACCGTCCCGTGACCGAATGGAGCGCTGCCTCCTGATGACTGCATCTGATACCATCAACATCTGGATCGACCCGCCGGAAGAAGAGCTGGGAAACAGCCTGAAAGACTTTCTGACCCGTTTGGGCGGCCCCACATGGATCCAGATCACCGGCAAGGACAGCAGCCGCTGCCGCGGAGTCGTTACCCTGCTTCACGGCAATGAACCTTCCGGTGCCAAGGCGTTGTTTCACTGGCTGAAAAACCGGCCCGTACCTCAGGTTACCTTGCATTTTCTGATCTGTTCGGTCCGCGCGGCGCTCACACCTCCGGAATTCAGTCACAGGTTTCTGCCCGGTCATGCGGATATCAATCGTTGTTTCCGGCCGCCCTACGCCGGCCCCGAAGGCAAACTCGCCAAACAGATCCTGCATCATCTGCGACAGCTGAAACCGGAAGCCGTGCTGGATATTCACAACACTTCCGGCTCGGGGCCGGATTTTGCCGTCACCTCTCATTTGACCGAACAACACAAAATGCTGGCGGCGCAGCTCAGTCCCCGGCTGATCTATACCGGCATTCATCTTGGGGCACTGATGGAAGCAGAGATCAGCGCCCCGATTATCACCCTGGAAGCCGGAGGCTGTTGGGATATGGAAGCCGACAGAACGGCGCTCAAGGCCATCGAAACCTTCGGCCGCCTCGACACCCTCTTTTCCCCCGCCGCAGACGCCTCGACCTGGCCCGAAATTGATCTTTACGCCCATCCCCTGCGCGTTGAGCTGCAATTCGGCACAACACTGGCCTATGGCCCACATCGAATGCCCAATATAAATGTCACATTGCATGAAGATATCGAAAGATACAACTTTGGCGTCACCGGCAAGGATGTGGCGCTAGGCTGGCTTGACGAACAAGGGCTGGACAGGTTTTTGGTCCTGGACTACGACGGGCGGAACCTCGCCAGGGAACTGTTTTATGAAAGAGATGGCATATTGTTCACCACCTGTGACCTGCGGCTGTTTATGGTGACGACCCAACCTCATCTTGCCCTGAGCGACTGCCTGTTTTATCTGGTGCGGACATAATAAAAAAGGCGGTCTCGGGACCGCCTTTTGTGTATTTCTGATGTAATAAAAAGCTTATGCCGCTTCGTCAGCCTCGGCCTCTTCATCATCCACCTGTACCGGACCAGAAGCCTGACCTTTGGCCTCCTCATTTCGGTCAACCAGTTCAATAACAGCCACCGGCGCCGCATCCCCATGCCGGTAACCGGCTTTCAGGACACGGGTATAACCGCCCTTGCGGTCTGCATACCGTTCTGCCAGTTCCCCGAACAGTTTAGCAAGAACATCAATTTCCTTGCCGTCCTTGATGGTTTCCCGGGAAATTTGCGGCAGTTTGGACGCTGCCAGACGACGGGCATGCAGATCGCCGCGTTTACCAAGAGTAATCAGTCGTTCCACAATAGGACGCAGTTCCTTGGCTTTCGGCAGCGTGGTAATGATCTGCTCGTGCTTGAGAAGCGCATGTGCCATATTGGCAAACATGGCTTTGCGATGAGAGCTTGTTCTATTCAGCTTACGGCCAGCTTTGCGATGCCGCATGTTCCTTACTCCTTGGGAGGGTATCCTCTAACGGACCCTGCCCCATTTTGGGTTAAACTAATTAAAATTCCTGTTCCATTTTCTTGACAAGTTCCTCGATATTCTCCGGCGGCCAGCCCGGGTTTTCCATCCCCAGACGCAGCCCCATGGAAGCGAGGACCTCTTTGATCTCGTTCAGAGATTTACGCCCGAAGTTGGGGGTACGCAACATTTCGGCTTCGGTTTTCTTCACGAGATCGCCAATATAGACAATATTGTCATTCTTCAGGCAGTTGGCGGAACGAACGGAAAGTTCGAGTTCATCCACCCGACGCAACAGATTACGGTTAAAGGCCGGCTCTTCGGATTCCTTCTCATCAGCAACATCTTCGGGTTCTTCAAAATTGATGAACGTCTGGAGCTGATCCTGCAGGATCCGTGCTGCAAAGGCCAGAGCATCTTCGGGGGTTACCGTACCGTCAGTTTCAATGGTCATGATTAATTTGTCATAATCCAGAATCTGACCTTCACGGGTATTTTCCACCCGATAGCTGACCCGGCGAACCGGGCTGTAAAGGCTATCTACGGGGATCAGGCCGATGGGAGCATCGTCCGGACGGTTGTTAACCGCCGGCACATACCCCTTACCGGTATTGACCGTAAGCTCCATACGCAGCTCAGCCCCTTCGTCCAGCGTACAAATCACCAGCTCAGGATTGTAAATAGTCACACCGGCCACTTCGGTAATCTGCCCTGCCGTCACTTCACCGGGCCCGGTGGCTTCGAGGGTCAGCCGTTTCGGCCCCTCTTCCTCCATCCCGACGGCCATGTTTTTGATGTTGAGAATGATGTCAGTCACATCTTCCCGCACTCCCGGAATGGAAGAGAATTCATGAAGCACATTGTCAATATGGATTGACGTCACAGCCGCTCCCTGAAGGGAGGACAGCAGCACGCGGCGCAGGGCGTTGCCCAGAGTCATGCCGAAACCCCGTTCCAGAGGCTCCGCCACGATAGTCGCCTTCCTGCGCTCGTCACCTTCCTGTTTGATGTCAAGCTTGGTCGGCTTAATGAGTTCCTGCCAATTCTTTTGGATCACTGTTCAATCCCCGTAAAAATTTTCACGTTACCTGCGCCCTTCCGCCTGCGGAAAGGCAGAGCATTAGGTAATTTTATACCCGGCGGCGTTTGGGCGGACGGCATCCGTTATGCGGGATCGGCGTCACATCCCGGATGGAGGTGATGGTGAATCCCACAGCCTGCAAGGCGCGCAGAGCAGATTCACGTCCGGATCCCGGCCCCTTCACCTCAACCTCAAGGGTCTTCACGCCGTGCTCCTGGGCTTTCCTGCCGGCATCCTCAGCCGCCACCTGCGCCGCATAGGGCGTAGATTTACGGGACCCTTTAAATCCCATCGCCCCGGCGGTGGACCAGGAAATGGCATTTCCCTGAGCATCGGTGATGGTAATAATCGTATTGTTGAATGTCGAATTCACATGCGCAACCGCATTGGTGATATTCTTGCGCTCTCTGCGACGAACACGTTTTTCAGCAGCCATCTTTCAAATACCTTATTTCTTCTTACCGGCAATCGGAACAGCTTTACCCTTGCGGGTGCGGGCATTGGTGCTTGTCCGCTGTCCGCGTACAGGCAGTTTCTTACGGTGCCGCAGCCCCCGGTAACAGCCAAGGTCCGTCAGACGCTTGATGTCCATGGCTACTTCACGACGAAGATCACCTTCCACGACATAATCATTGTCAATGGTTTCGCGGATTTTAATGACTTCCGCATCGCTTAATTCATTGACCCGTGTTTCAGGTTTAATGCCAAGTTTTTCACAAATGGCCTTGGCCGTGGTCCGACCAATCCCATGGATATAGGTCAAAGCAATTTCCACCCTCTTCGCGGTGGGTATGTTAACGCCAGCAATACGCGCCACGATCGTATCTCCCGATCAAATTTCCAATAAAGTCCCAGAAACGACCCGGATAGCCGTGAAGTTGCGCGATTATATGTATTAAGGACGCTCAGTCAACCTTTCAAAGGTCAACTTGTACACTTTTTTTAAAGCGCGTCCAACACCTGATTGATCTGGGCGGTGACATCATCAATGTCGGCCATCCCATCAATCGTTTTCAAAACTCCTTTTTCCCGATAATAGGGAAGCAGAGGAGCCGTTTGTGCGTGATAGGTTTCCAGACGCGAGACAACCGTTTCACGATTGTCGTCCGCCCGGCGGATGAAATTCGTAGAACCACAGCTGTCACACACACCAGCCACACGTGGTTTGAGGTTCGTGTCGTGATATCCCGCATTACATTCCGCACAGGTATACCGCCCGGCAATGCGATCAATCAAAGCTTCGTCATCGACCTTCATTTCGATCACCGCATCGACTTTCAGGCCTTTTTTCGCAAGCATTTCGTCCAGGGCTTCCGCCTGAGCCACGGTGCGCGGAAAACCGTCCAGAAGGAAACCTTTTTCGCAATCCTGTTGGGCAATACGGTCTTCGATGATTCCGATCACAACATCATCCGAGACCAGTTTGCCAGCATCCATGAATTCCTTGGCTTTGTTGCCAACCTCGGTCTCATTGGCCACAGCGGCGCGCAACATGTCTCCGGTGGACAACTGCACCAGTCCGCGACTGGCCTCGATACGCTTTGCCTGTGTGCCTTTTCCGGCGCCCGGCGGACCTAACAAAATAATAATCATCTGCGACGTCCCTTCCCTCTCAATTTGGACTTCTTCAGCAGGCCCTCATACTGATGCGCCAGAAGATGGCTGTGGATCTGACCTACCGTATCCATGGTTACATTAACCACAATCAGCAGGGAAGTCCCGCCAAAGTAAAAGGGAATGCTGTATTGAGACCGCAGAACCTCCGGCAGCAAACAGACAAGTGTCAGGTAAAGCGCTCCGACCACGGTCAAACGGGTAAGCACAAAATCCAGATATTTGGCCGTGTTTTTACCCGGACGAATCCCCGGAATAAAGCCACCATACTTTTTCAGATTCTCCGCGGTGTCCTCCGGATTGAACACAATGGCGGTATAAAAGAAACAGAAGAAAATGATTCCGATAGCATACAACGCCATATACAACGGCTGTCCCGGCCCCAGCAAGGCCGTTACCGTCGTCATCCATTCCGGTCCACCATCGGCCAGAAACCCCGCCACCGTCATCGGCATCAGCAGCAAAGAGGATGCAAAGATCGGCGGAATCACCCCAGCGGTATTCAGTTTCAGCGGCATATGGGACTTGTCGCCTTGGGCAATCTGATTGGCTTGTTGGCGTTTTGGATACTGGATCAATACCTTGCGCTGGGCCCGCTCCATAAATACGATGAATGCAATGACCACAACAACCATGACGATCAGACCGACAATGACCAGCGGGCCGCCCAGAAGCCCCCGGCTGCTCATATCCAGGGTTCCGGCAATCGCCGACGGCAACTGCGCCACGATCCCGGCAAAAATGATCAATGAAATCCCGTTCCCCACGCCCCGGGCGGTGATCTGTTCACCCAGCCACATCAGCAACAGTGTGCCCCCCACCAGGGTAATGACGGTGGTCGCCCGGAAAAACAGCCCCGGATCAATGGCAATACTATTTTCCAGTCCCACGGCAATAGCATATCCCTGCACCGCCGTCAGCAGCACCGTCCCATAACGGGTATACTGATTGATTTTGCGGCGTCCGGCCTGTCCCTCTTTTTTCAGCGCGCCGAGCGTGGGCGAAATGGAGGTCATGAGCTGCATGATAATGGACGCCGAAATATAAGGCATGATGTTGAGCGCAAAAATACTCATGCGCTGCAATGCCCCACCCGCAAACAGATCCAACATCCCGAGGATGCCGCTCTGATTTTGGGTGAACATCTGGCTCAGGGCAACAGGGTCAATGCCTGGCAGGGGGACATAAGTCCCCAGACGATAGATAATCAGCGCACCAAGGGTAAACCAGATCCTTTTCTTCAGCTCCGTTGCCTTGGAAAAGGCACTGAAGTTCAGGTTCGCCGCAAGTTGTTCCGCTGCTGAGGCCATATGTCTATATTCCCTGTTGCCTTATTATGGTTATATCAACACTTATGCTTCGGCGGTTTTGGCGTCTTCTGCCGCGTTGTGCTCAGAAGCCAGTACGGTGACTTTACCGCCGGCGGCCTCAACGGCCTTGATGGCGGCGGCTGACGCTCCGGAAACCTCAATATTCACCTTGGCTTTCAGCTCACCCTTGGCCAGCAGACGAATGCCGTCCCGGATGTTTTTCACCAGACCCGCCTCCTTGAGGGTGGCAATGGTGATCGGTTTTTTGGCATCCAGCTTTTTAGCGTCAATTGCTTCCTGCAACCGGCCGATATTCAGCGGCACGAAGGTCTTGCGGGAGATGTTGTTGAACCCCCGCTTCGGCAGACGCATATGAATCGGCATCTGCCCTCCTTCAAAACCCTTGATGGCAACACCTGAACGGGACTTCTGGCCCTTTACACCGCGCCCACCGGTTTTGCCCTTGCCGGACCCGATCCCGCGACCGATACGGGTGCGGGCCTTGGTGGCGCCAGGCTTATTGGCAATTTCGTTGAGTTTCATGACAATTTACCTTGCTTTAAGCTTCTTCAACTTTGACCATGTGGCGGACTTTGCGAATCATGCCCCGCACTGCAGGAGTATCCTCCAGCTCGCGGGTTTTGTGCATTTTATTCAGACCGAGACCGATCAAAGTTGCCCGCTGGTCCTGGGTTCTGCGGATCGGGCTGCCGACCTGCGTCACCTTGAGTGTTTTCTTTTTCGTGGCCATCAGTTGTTACTCCGTAGCCTGGGCAGCCTGGGTCACCTTGTCCCCACGACGGCTGACAATGTCACTGACTTTTTTGTTGCGCCTGGCGGCTACCATGCGCGGCGAAGCCTGACGTTTCAGGGCATCAATGGTCCCGCGGATCATGTTATAGGGATTAGAAGATCCCGTTGATTTGCTGACCACGTCCTGAACACCGAGCGCTTCAAAAACCGCACGCATCGGACCACCGGCGATGATCCCGGTACCGGGCTTCGCGGAACGAATGACCACCTTACCGGCACCGTGTTGCCCTTCAATATCATGATGAAGGGTCCGTCCTTCGCGCAGCGGCACCCGCACCATGTTCTTTTTGGCGGCTTCTGTCGCTTTGCGAATGGCTTCGGGAACCTCACGGGCTTTCCCTTTGCCAAATCCGACGCGTCCTTTCTGGTCTCCTACCACAACAAGGGCGGCAAAACCAAACCGGCGGCCCCCTTTGACCACCTTGGCCACACGATTAATGTGAACAAGCTTTTCTACCAGATCGCTTTCCTGGCGGTTATCTTTATCTGACCGAGCCATACTGTCTTCCTTTCTCGCTCTTAGAAGTTGAGACCAGCTTCACGCGCGGCTTCGGCAAGGGCCTTCACACGACCGTGATAAAGAAACCCACCACGGTCGAAAACCACTTCCGTCACACCGGCGCTTTTGGCGCGGTCTGCGATCAATTTTCCAACTTCGGCAGCGGCTTGAGTATTGCTGCCGACTTTCAGCTTGCTGCGCAGGTCAGCATCCAGTGTGGATGCTGCGGCAACCGTCACGCCCTTTTCATCGTCAATTACCTGAGCATAAATATGCTGGTTGGTACGATGAACAGAAAGACGGGGCCGTCCTGCTGCCACCTTGCGAATCTGTGTCCGGACCCGCTGGCGGCGACGTTTAAAGAGATCTTGACTAGTAAGCATAACGACCACCTATTATTTCTTCTTACCTTCTTTACGGAAGATATATTCGTCAGCGTATTTAATCCCTTTGCCTTTATAGGGCTCGGGTTTACGCCATTTACGAATTTCCGCCGCAACCTGACCGACTTTCTGTTTATCAATGCCAGAGATGACAATGGTCGTCTGGTCCGGACATTTGATATCAATGCCTTCCGGAATCGGATAAAGCACATCATGGCTGTAGCCAAGCTGCAATTGCAGGTTCTTCCCTTGAACAGAGGCACGATACCCCACACCAACCAGATTCAGGGTTTTGCTGAATCCTTCGGTCACACCGGTCACCAGATTCTGGGCGAGAGTGCGCTGCATGCCCCACATGGAACGCGCACGTTTGGTTTCACCAATCGGCATTACGGTGATCTGCCCGTCTTCAAACTTGACGTCGACCTCTTCCATAAAGGTCATGGCAAGCTGACCTTTCGGTCCTTTTACTGTCAGGTCGCGCCCGTTAAGGTTGGCTTCCACCCCCTGGGGCACAGCGACCGGTTTTTTACCAATACGAGACATTCTTCGTTTCCTTAGAATACTGTGCAGATGATCTCACCACCGACATTTTCAGCACGGGCTTCCGCGTCGGAGAGAACACCTTTCGGGGTTGAAACAATCGAAATACCAAGACCGTTACGCACGCGCGGCAGATCCGCCACAGAAGAATAAACCCGACGTCCCGGTTTGGACACGCGCCGGATTTCCTGAATCACCGGCTGACCTTCATGATATTTCAGTTCGATGGTGATTTCCGGTTTGCCGGTTTCATCGCCAGTGCGGGTATATCCGCGGATGTAACCTTCACGCTCCAGAACGTCCAGAATGCGCTGACGCATTTTGGAAGCCGGAGAGGAAACCACTTTTTTATTCGCACGCTGTCCGTTACGGATACGTGTCAGCATATCTGCCAGAGGATCGTTCATCGACATCCGTCAGTCCTCCTTACCAGCTCGATTTCACAACGCCGGGAAGCTGGCCGTTTGACGCCAGTTCACGAAGCGTGACACGAGACATTTTAAACTTGCGATAATAGCCGCGCGGACGGCCGGTGACCTGACACCGGTTGCGCAGTCGTGTCTTGGCACTGTTGCGCGGCAGCTTGGCCAGCTGGAGACGGGCCATGAACTGCTCTTCCGGAGACAGGTTCGGATCTTTCGCGGCCTTTTTCAAGGCTTCACGCTTGGCGGCGTACTTCGCCACCAGACGTTCGCGTTTTTTGTTCTTTTCAACGGCACTTACTTTAGCCATGTCTTAATTCCTCCTGCCGCTTCAATCAGTTTGAAAACGGCATCTGGAAACCGGCCAGAAGCGCTTTCGCCTCCGCGTCGGTTTTCGCCGTCGTACAGATGATGATGTCGAGGCCCCGTACGCTCTCAACCTGGTCATAGTCGATTTCGGGGAACACGATCTGTTCTTTCAGGCCCAAGGCGTAGTTGCCGCGCCCGTCAAAGCTTTTGCCATTCACGCCCCGGAAGTCACGAACCCGTGGCAGAGCCACCTGAATCAGACGGTCCAGGAACTCGTACATGCGGGTACCGCGCAAGGTCACCTTGCAGCCCAGCGGCATGCCTTCGCGAACCTTAAAGCCGGCAATAGACTTCTTGGCACGAGTGATCACAGGCCGCTGACCGGCGATCAGCGCCAGTTCCTCGGCGGCCTTTTTCACTTTCTTGCTATCGCCGACGGCTTCGCCGACACCCATATTCAGCACGATCTTGTCAAGCTTGGGAACTTCCATCGGGTTCTTATACCCGAATTCTTCCTGAAGCTTGCCGCGAATTTCCTTTTCATATACGTCGCGCAGACGAGGACGATAATCAGCCATCGATAACCTCCCCTGATACCTTGGCGACGCGCACTTTGGTGCCGTCTTTTTCCACTTTAAAGCCCACTTTCGTCGGTTTGCCGGTTTTCGGATCCTTCAGAGCCAGATTGGAAACATGGATCGGCGCTTCCTTTTCAATAATCCCTCCAGGATTGGTCTGGGTCGGGCGGGTATGCCGTTTAACCATATTGATTCCCTGGACCACCGCGCGGCCTTCTTTCGGCAGCATCTTGATGATCTCACCGGACTTGCCTTTGTCCTTACCTGTCAGGACGATAACCTCATCGCCCTTCTTGATTTTGTATTTTACGGTCTGAGCCATTACAAAACCTCCGGAGCGAGAGAAATGATTTTCATGTGATTGGCTGCACGCAGTTCACGAACAACAGGGCCGAAGATGCGGGTGCCGATCGGTTCGTTCTGTTTGTTAATCAGAACTGCCGCATTACGGTCAAAACGGATGGACGTCCCGTCGGGGCGTTTCACCTCTTTGGCCGTACGTACGATGACAGCACGATGCACCTGACCTTTTTTCACGCGTCCGCGCGGAATGGCTTCCTTTACGCTGACGACAATGATGTCACCGACACCGGCGGTTTTCCGCTTGGACCCGCCCAGCACCTTGATGCACTGAACCCGGCGGGCGCCTGAGTTGTCGGCAACGTCAAGGTTGGTTTGCATTTGAATCATTGGTCTATTCCAACTTTCTGGTTAAAACTTAAATTTTCAGAAACGTTCTATTTAAACGTTTTCGATCACTTTCCAAGTCTTATTCTTGGAAATCGGACGACATTCTTCAATTCGTACAGTGTCGCCGACCTTACAGCTGTTTTTCTCGTCATGCGCATGGTATTTTTTGGTCCGGCGCACAACTTTTTTCAGCAGAGGGTGTTTGAAACGGCGCTCAACAAGAACAACAACGGTTTTGTCGTTTTTGTCACTGACCACTTCACCTTGCAAAATTCGTTTAGGCATATCGAATTACCCTTGATTACGGTTATGCGCCAATACGCTTTTCAGCAGCGCGCTTTTCATTGACCAGCGTCTGAATGCGGGCAATGTCCCGGCGGACCTGGCGGACCCGAGCTGTGTTTTCCAGCTGACCTGTTGCTTTCTGAAAGCGCAGGTTGAACTGCTCTTTTTTCAGATCGCTCAGCTGGCTGTTCAGCTCGTCCAGTGTTTTCGAACGAAGTTCAGATGCTTTCATCACGAACTCTCCTGATTATTCGCCAAGACGCGCCACAAAACGCGTGGCGATCGGCAATTTGGCGGCGGCACGGGCAAAGGCTTCACGCGCCAGTTCCTGTGACACCCCATCCATTTCAAACAGAATACGACCCGGCTTCACGCGGCAGGCCCAGTATTCCGGCGAGCCCTTACCCTTACCCATACGAACCTCAGCGGGTTTGGAAGAGACCGGCACATCCGGAAAAACCCGGATCCAGATTTTACCGGTACGTTTAATATGACGGGTCATGGCACGACGGGCAGCCTCAATCTGACGGGCCGTGATGCGTTCCGGCTCAAGCGCCTTCAGACCATAAGCCCCAAAGGCCAGTGATGTACCGCCCTTGGCATTGCCGTGAATCCGGCCTTTATGCGCCTTACGGAATTTTGTTCTTTTAGGCTGAAGCATAATTTTACCTCAATTTCCTTAACGGCCTTTGCCGCCAGCAACTTTTTGCTGCTCGTTAATGCGTTTATCACGGGCCATGGGGTCATGTTCCATGATCTCGCCTTTATAAATCCACACCTTGATGCCGATCACCCCGTAAGGGGTATAGGCCTTGCTTTCCGCATAATCAATATCGGAACGCAGAGTGTGAAGCGGCACACGGCCTTCCCGATACCATTCGGTCCGCGCGATCTCTGCCCCCCCTAGACGGCCGGCGCTGTTGATCCGGATGCCCTCCGCACCCAGGCGCTGTGCGCTCTGCATCACCCGGCGCATGGCCCGGCGAAACGCCACACGACGCTCCAGCTGCTGGGCCACATTGTCGGCGGCAAGCTGGGCATCCAGCTCAGGCTTGCGAATTTCGACAATGTTCAGACTCACATCGGCCGCCCGGGTCATTTTGGCAATTTTCTGGCGCAGCTTTTCGATATCCGCGCCTTTTTTGCCGATGATCACACCGGGACGTGCGGAATAAATGGTCACGCGGGCCTTTTTGGCCGGACGCTCAATGACAACGCGACTCACGCCGGCAGCCTTCAGTTCCTTCATGATGAAGTTGCGAATTGCAAGATCCTCATGCAGAAGATTGCCGTATTCTTCACCTTCGGCATACCAGCGGGAATCCCAGGTACGGTTGATGCCCAGGCGAAGCCCGATTGGATTAACCTTCTGACCCATTATGCGTCCTCCTCAACCTCGCGGACCACAATGCGGATCCGGCTGAACGGTTTCAAAATCTTACCTACGCGTCCACGGGCCCGCGGACGGAAGCGTTTCATGACCAGAGCCTTGCCAACACTGGCTTCGGCAACCACCAGGCTATCAACATCCAGACCGTGGTTGTTTTCCGCATTGGCGACGGCAGACTCGAGAATTTTCTTCACGTCCTTGGCGATACGGCGTTTGGAGAAAGTGAGGTCGGCAAGTGCTTTCTCGACTTTCTGACCGCGAATGATACCGGCCACCAGATTAAGCTTCTGGGGGCTGACACGAATCATGTTGCCGACGGCAACGGCTTCGTTTTCGGCAACGCGGCGAGGTGCTGCATTCTTACCCACTGTCCTTACCTCTTCTTCGCTTTTTTGTCGGCGCCATGCCCGTAATAGGTGCGGGTCGGCGCAAACTCACCAAGTTTATGGCCCACCATGTCCTCGGTAACATAGACCGGAACAAATTTGTGGCCATTGTGAACATTAAATGTCTGTCCGACGAATTGCGGCAGAATGGTTGACCGCCGAGACCAAGTCTTGATCGGCGTATTCTTGCCGGATTCGCTCATCTGTTCTGACTTTTTGAGCAAATGCAGATCGACGAACGGACCTTTCCAAACTGAACGTGCCATCTGTATTACTCCTTATTTCTTCCGGGCATGACGAGACCGAACGATGAAACGGTCCGTCGCCTTGTTGCTGCGGGTTTTCTTACCCTTGGTCGGCTGCCCCCAAGGTGTCACAGGATGACGACCACCAGAGGTTCGCCCCTCACCACCTCCATGCGGGTGATCAACAGGGTTCATGGCAACACCGCGTACAGATGGACGTTTGCCAAGCCAGCGATTGCGGCCGGCCTTGCCAATGCTGATGTTCTGGTTATCCGGGTTGGAAACGGCGCCGATTGTCGCCATACATTCCGCCCGCACATAACGCTGTTCACCGGAAGCCAGACGCAGCAGCACATAGCCGCTGTCGCGCCCGGTAACCTGGACATAGGCGCCGGCAGAACGGGCCATCTGCCCGCCTTTGCCCGGCTTCAGTTCAACGTTATGAACAATCGAGCCCACCGGGATGCTGTAAAGCGGCATGGCATTACCGGGTTTAATGTCTACTTTTTCCCCGGCCACAACCTTGTCGCCCGGCGCCACGCGCTGCGGCGCAAGAATATAGGCTTTTTCACCATCTTCATATTCGATCAGGGCAATAAAAGCGGTCCGGTTCGGGTCGTATTCCAGACGAACGACCGTGGCTTCCATATCCCATTTGCGACGTTTGAAGTCGATGATACGATAGGCCCGTTTGTGACCGCCGCCCATACGACGGGAAGTGATCCGGCCGGTATTGTTACGGCCGCCGCTTTTGGTCAGACCCTGAGTCAGCGCCTTTTCCGGTTTCCCTTTCCACAGTTCGGAGCGGTCCACCTGAACCAGGTTACGCTGCGCAGGAGTAGTCGGATTATATGTTTTCAAAGCCATGATTTAGACCCCCGTCGTCACATCAATGGACTGACCTTCGGCCAGTTTAACCATTGCTTTTTTGTAATCGCTCCGGCGCCCCATACGGCCGCGGAAACGTTTTACCTTGCCTTTGACACGGATGGTGTTCACTGCCTCCACCTTGACATCAAACAGGGCTTCGACAGCCTCTTTGATTTCCGGCTTTGTGGCGGTGAGAGGCACCCGGAAAACCACCTGATTCTGTTCGGAAACCAGGGTGGACTTTTCTGTAATCACAGGGCCCAGAATTGTGTCGTAATGTTTCAATTCAGTCATTTCAGCCTCTCCGTCAGGCTTTCAACGGCAGCCTTGGTCAGCACAAGCTTTTCCCGGCGCAGAATGTCATAAACATTGGCGCCCTGGCTCGGCAGAACATCCACATTGGGGATATTGGCCGCTGCTCGTTTGAAGTTTTCATTCACATCGGCCCCGTCGATAAACAGCGCATTCTTGAGCCCCAGCTTGTCAAGAACCGCCACCAGATCCTTGGTTTTCGGAGCTTTCATCTCCATATTATCCAGAATGATCAGGTTGCCGGAAGCAAGCTTGGAGGAAAGAGCCGTTTTCAGACCCAGCCGGCGAATTTTTTTCGGCAAGCTGTGTTCATGAGAGCGAACAACCGGACCATGAGCTTTGGCCCCGCCACGGAACTGACCAACTTTCTTGTCCCCGTGACGCGCGCCGCCGCTGCCCTTCTGACGAAGGAATTTCTTGGTGGTTGCGTTAATCTCATTACGCAGTTTGATCTTGTGGGTGCCCGCCCGGCGTTTGGCCAGCTGCCAGACCACAACACGCTGAAGAATATCCGCGCGTTCCGGCAGAGCAAAAATACCCTCGTCCAGATCGACGTCACCCGCCTTTTTGGCATCAAGCTTCAATACATCGGCTTTCATGGGTTTTATTCCTTATTCTCTTCAGCGGTTTCACCTGCACCCTCACCGCCTCCGGCAGGCGCTTCAGCGGCCGGAGCTTCGGCAGCCTCGGCAGCGGCATTCACACGAACCGCGCCCGGATAAGGCACACCTTCCGGCTGCTCTTTCTTCACGGCGTCCTTGATCATGATCCAGCTGCCCTTGGCGCCCGGAACGGCGCCCTTGACCAGCAAAAGACCTTCTTCAGGGTCCGTGCCAACCACTTCCAGGTTATGAACCGTCACCCGCTCGTCCCCCATGTGACCGGCCATTTTCTTGCCTTTGAAAACGCGGCCCGGATCCTGGTTCTGACCTGTGGACCCGTGAGAACGGTGAGAAACAGATACCCCGTGCGTGGCTCTGAGACCGGCGAAATTATGGCGTTTCATCGCCCCGGCAAAACCTTTACCCTTGGAAATGCCGACCACGTCAACCTTCTGACCGACCACAAAGTGTTCGGCCGTCAGTTCGGCGCCCACGTCAATAAAGCCATCGTCAGCCACACGGAACTCGGCCAGTACAGCCTTAGGTTCCACCTTGGCTTTGGCAAAATGGCCACGCATCGGCTTGGTGGTGCGTTTGACCTTGGCCTCACCGGCGCCCAGCTGAACGGCGTTATATCCGTCTTTGTCCATTGTTTTATGGGCAACCACCTGCACATTGTCCACATGCAGAATAGTCACCGGCACATGCTTGCCCCCTTCGGCAAAAACACGTGACATACCAACTTTCTTGGCGAGAAGTCCTGAACGCATGTTCCTCACCCCTGCAACTTGATTTCCACATCAACCCCGGCGGCAAGATCCAGCTTCATCAGCGCGTCAACCGTCTGGGGCGTGGGTTCAACAATATCAAGAAGGCGCTTGTGCGTGCGCATCTCAAACTGTTCGCGGGATTTTTTATCAATGTGCGGCGAACGCAGCACAGTGAACTTCTCAATCCGCGTCGGCAATGGAATGGGGCCACGAACGTTGGCACCGGTTCTTTTCGCCGTATTGGCAATCTCGCCGGCTGCCTGATCAAGCACACGATGATCAAAAGCTTTCAGGCGGATGCGAATATTTTGTGATTCCAGCATGTTAAATACGCGGGCCTAAAGCCCGCGCTCCTTATCTAAAACTGTTATTCGATAATTTTGGAGACGACGCCGGCGCCGACGGTGCGGCCGCCTTCGCGGATGGCGAAACGCAGACCTTCATCCATGGCGATCGGGGCAATCAG
>MDSW01133404.1_pt1 | contig 36907 bp, 41 predicted proteins | sample 811171 | NCBI WGS metagenome assembly MDSW01 (sample SAMN05326641, study PRJNA326480) | marine metagenome | isolation source: seawater | place: Atlantic Ocean: North West | collected 2012 | reverse complement strand
TTTTTCAAATTCAGCAACACAATCTATTACCGCTCTGTATCCAGCTAAATTTGATTGAGAGGATAATACATCCATGGACTGAGCACGTGTGATACGAGGTAATAATTCGAGTGAAAAAGTTTTAATTTTTTTTTTTAAAATTTTTTCTATTCGATCTTTGTTTTTTGAAGGATTGAGCATTCCAATTAAAATTGTTTTCTCTTCTAATAAACTTATTTCATTTTCAGATGGGCAATTTACCTTAATTATCAAATTACTTGAGTTTAAAACTACCCTTGAGGAATCTTTAATTTCTACTCCAGTTTTTTTATATTCATTATCGTCAATTCCTAAATGAGTTGCGTAATCTTTTTCAATACACACTTTTAATCCTAAACCAATTATGTTCTTTGCTGTCTCAGGGGTGATAGAAACTCTTTTTTCTGATTGTAAATCTTCCTTAATTGAGCCTACTATCATTTCATTAATTTCTTTGATTTTAAAGTAAGGTAATTGCCAGTATTACTAAAACTACTATAACAGCAAATGTTCCCCATAAAACAAACTTGGTAAAACCATTATATGTTTTTTTATAGTCGTTTTCGCTCATAATTATTATCCTTGACGAGCTTTAAATTTTGGATTTTTTTTGTTTATCACGTAAAGTTTACCTCTACGCTTAACTAATTTAGAATTTAAATCTCTTTTTTTTAGTGATTTTAGTGAACTTGCTATTTTCATAATTTGTATCTTAAAAAGCCTGGCAACGTCCTACTCTCCCATATCTTAAGACAAAGTACCATCGGCGCTGAAGGACTTAACTTCCGAGTTCGGAATGGGATCGGGTGTAGCCCCTTCGCAAAAATCACCAGGCAGTGTTTTATATTATTTAAGATGTATAATGTAAAGCGCTGATTGTTGGCTAAGTTCAATATCTTTGAGAGTTTTTAGTTATATGACAAGCTTAAAGCTGTATAAACCCTATTTTTCAATTACGTCAAATATCTTGGTTGCAACTTTCTTATAGCCTTCAATAGTATAGTGTCCTTTTTGTCTAAATGGAAATAAATCAAGTGGATCTTTTTCTTTTTTAAAAACTTCCTCATGAATATCAATGAAATTTATATCCAGTTTTTCTATTATATCTTTAACCCTATTGTACTTCTCATTATCATACCTAGTAATATATCTTTCATGCTCAGGCAAATATACGAAAAAGAAATTTGAGCCATTTTTAATAGAATAATCCTTTGCAATTCTCAAAATTTTTTCAAATTCTTTATACTTTGCTATTTTTTTTTTGGGCTTAAACTGATTATTTGCATTTTTAAAACTTAAAAAAATAGATCTTGTTTTTTTTAATTTAAAGAAATCTATATACTCTTTCTTAAATTCTAATTCCATCAATGACTGAGTAATATTATCTATTTCAGGTTGTCTTGATTTTAAATTTTGTGAGAAATTTTCATATTGCATATAATTTTTTAAAATTTCTTCATTTAGTTCACTATCTAAATCTGATAAATCGTTTCTTTCATAGTAAATCCAAATTACGTTTTTTGAATTTTTTTTGTAAAATTCTCTTAAAGTAGCCAGTTCCATCAAGGGTCCATTACCTCCATATCCTAAATTAAGAGCACTTTTTTTTGATATTGTTCTTAATACAGACGTTATATCGTGAGGTCTATCAACACATGCTCCATGAAGATATGAGTCTCCTATGAGTAGATACTGAATATTTTGTTTATCCCACTCATTATCCGGGTTATTAAATCCAAATCTATCGCTATTGTAAATTGCATAGTATCCTCTCTCGTTACAATTAATTGTTTTTTTATTTGATATTCCAGATAGTGGAAAAATTTTGTTTGGAGTCAATTTAATAGAGTATTCTCTTAAAAATAGATAGGGCCATACTGCAACAACAGCTCCATCACCTTTCAAATCATTATAAACTTGTTTTTTTGTTCTAGTATCATAATCCTTTCCAGTTATTTTTTTATAACCATTAATTTTTACTTGGGCGACATTTTCTTTTTTAAAAAAATAAAAGTAAGACTCAACTAGATACAATGAAATTAAAGTACTTACTAAAATGATATATAGATAATCTAAAATATATTTTTTTATAAAAAAAGTAAGTATTGAAAATATTAAAATTGAAAATGCTACAATATAATAAAAGATATAGTAATTACGATTTTCACCATCTAAAAAAATTTCAGATTTATAGAAAATGTAACTTAGTAAAAAAATTGATAGGGTTAGTAAGATTATAGAAAAAAATTTATACATATTTTATCATTTTATGGAATAAAAGTAATATTATACTATTATTTTTGATAATTGGAAAAAAACTTAAAATAATTGGGAGTAAAAAAAACCAATTATTTAATCTTTGTAAATTTAAACTAAATATTATTTTGAGTTGGTGGGCGTGATAAGAATCGAACTTATGACCTCTACGATGTCAACGTAGCGTTCTACCATTGAACTACACGCCCGGTTAAAAATATTTTCTAAATAAAGCTTTAACTTTTAACTTAAGTAGATTAGTTTTAACAGTTTTTATTGAATATCTTTTATATAAATGAAGTTCTGAAGTCTTTTTAATCCATCTTTTTAATTCTGAAATATATAACTCAGATTTTACTAAAGAAAAATTATTTTCATGAATCCTATAAATTGCAAGTGGCTTTTGGATAGAATAAATTTTATATTTCATACTTAATTTTATAAAAAAATCGTAATCACCAATAATACTATAAGAGGGATCAAATAAATATTTTTTAAAGATACTTTTTTCAATCATAGTTGTCAAAATACCAATACAATAATAATTTAATAAACTTTGTGTGATATATCCAGAAGGTAATTTTAATTTATGTGGTAAGTATTTCCTTTTTTTTTTCTCATTGAAAGCATAAAAGTTTGAGTACAAAATTTTTGTATTCTTATTTTTTAAGATAAAATTTATTTGAATTTGAAGTTTATTCTTTATCCATTCATCATCCGTATCACAAAATGAAATATACTTACCTTTAGCTTTTTTAATTGCATAATTTCTAGATTTATAAAGAGTTAAATACTTGTTTGATTGAAACTTTTTTATTCTCTTATCTTTATATGATTTTACGATTTCAAAACTTCTATCAGTTGAAAGATTGTCATAAAAGATTATCTCAAAATTTTTATAGGTTTGATTTAAAATACTATTAATGCATCTTGTTAGATATTTTTGTCCATTGTGACAATTTATTATCACACTAACTAAAGGTGATTTCATAATTTTATCTTTAATCTATTTTTTGTCCCAATCGAAGTTAAAATATTTATCTTTGGGATCTTTTCTTACCATTTCTGTTTCATTGTGAGGTATTGTCAAACAATTGGCAATAATGGATTCTTCTTTACTTAAACCCATAAATCCATTCCATATATTATTTGGTATAGTAATTAATCTGTGATTTATAGGAGACAAAATTAATTCTTGATATAATCCTTTAGTTTTGCTTTGCTCTCTATCGTCAAATAACACTAATTTTACTTCTCCAAAGATACAAGCATAGTTCAACGTAGCATCTTTATGTAAGTGCCAGGCCTTGATTGATTTAAAATTTATTGTAGAAAAATAAATTTCTCCAAAACTAGAAAAGTTGACACTGTCAGTTCTCAACATATGCATTACTTTTCCTCTGTTATCTTTGATAACCTTTAAAGGAGTTATTTTAATTCCATCAATCATCAATTCGTAATGTTTCTTAATTTCCTGAAAAAAAAGTAAAATATTGATAGCCAGGCATTTGGGTAAATTAAATTTTTAAAAAAGTGTTTTTTAAAATCAATATAATTTAAACCCATTCTTTTTCCTCCAATTATAATTTTCACAAAATAATTAAAAAAATTTCTCAAAGAGTAATTTTTTGTTCTAACATACTGCAAAAAGCTAAGTCCTTTACTCCTGTAATAATCCAATGCCTCAGGTAGTCTGACTATTTCAACGAATGGGTAAAGGTCTGTCCATTCCCTAACGCCGCTTAAGTTTACACTCAAAGGTCTAGCGCAAACCATAGCTTGGGAGTCTTTAAAAGCTGAGCAAAAAATTTTTATAAAAAAACATGTATTATCAAATGTTGACCAAGTACCAGGAACTTGCATTTTTTTCTTATCAATAACATGTAGATTTTCATTCCACATTTCTCTTCTAAATGCGTTCACATAAAAACCTAGCAAATAATCAAAACAAATTTTATGGTCAATTAATTTAAAAAAAGTTAACTTTTTATTCTTTTTCATTGGCGAGTGTGCTTTAAGATTTTTAGGTAGCAGTTTTATGTTAAATGGTTTAGGAAATTTATTTAAATATGATTTATCTAAATAAAAAGAATTAACAAAGAAAAAGTCTATTTTCGGATTTTTTTTTATTAACTTAATCAAGTATTCAATTGAATTATTGACCACAAGATCGTCATCTCCAAGAAACCAAATAAATTTTCCCTTTGCCATAAGAGAAACATTTAGTACATTCATGGCAAACCCGATATTTCTTTTATTTCTTTGATATTTGATATTTAATTTTTTTTTAAAAGGTTTTATATATTTAAAAATATTTGCTTTAGAACAATTATCAGAAATACATACTTCGAAACTTTTTTTACTTAAATTTTTTTGAGACATAATAGAATTTAAACAGTTTCTTAAATCCTCAGGTCTGTTGTAAGTAGGTATGCAGATTGATAGAAGCATCTTAAATTTTATGTTTATTCTTAAATGTTTTTATTTGTTTGAATGTGAGATTCATAAGTTTAACTTTATCTTTCTCACTATAAAAATTTTTATACCATTCGAATGTCATTTTTAAAGCCTCCTTATCAAAAAAACGTGTTTTCCATTTAAGAAGTTTATATGACTTAGAGCTATCAAGAGATAAATTTTCAGATTCATAATAGTTTTTTTTCTTAAATACTATTTTTGAATTCGAATTAAAAATTTTTTTTCCTATTAAAACTAATTTTTTTACCTTTAAATTATTTTTTTTGTTTGGTCCAAAATTCCATGAACCGCTCAGATTTTTTTTAACATACAATTTTTCTGCTAGTTTTAGATAGCCACAAAGAGGATCTAAAACGTGTTGCCATGGTCTTGTAGCATTTGGGCTTCTAATTACTAGCTTTTGATTTTTTGAAAATGATTCTGCACAATCTTTTATAATCCTGTCTTTAGTCCAGTCCCCTCCTCCAATACAGTTTCCTGATCTAACAATACCTACACCACATTTTTGTTTTTTAAAAAATGACTTTATATAACTTTCGGCAACTATATCACTTGCTGCTTTGCTTGAACTGTATAAGTCAAATCCTCCTAGTTTTGAGTCTTCTTTGAATCTTTTTTTTTTTTCTAAATTTAAATAAACTTTATCAGTAGTTACAATAATAGCTGATCTTATAGAATTCATTTTTCTTATTATCTCTAATATATTTGCAGTTCCTAGAACATTAGAGATAACTGTTGGTAAAGGCTTTTTGTAACTAACAAGCACACTTGACTGTGCGGCTAAATGAAAGACCACTGAAGGCCTAAAAGTTTCCATAGCTTTCTGCAATTTTTTAAAATTTTCAATGTTATCTCTATAATCTTTATATAAGTATCTACTTAGTTTGAGATCATCAAAAAAATTTGGCTTTGTGATTGGATCAAGTGCATATCCAGTCACTTTCGCTCCTAAGCTTCGAAGCAATAATGTTAACCAACTTCCTTTGAAACCTGTATGCCCAGTTATAAGAACTTTTTTATTTTTCCAAAAATTTTTAGTCATTTAATTTTTTAAAAAGTTTTCTTATTTTTTTATATTTAATAGGATTGTTCTCTTTTTTAATATTTAAAATATCTTTAATATTATCTATCGAATGCCAGAATCCCGTGAATATTTTAAAATTACAATTAAATTTTTTTATTATTTGTGGGTAAAGTTCTTTTTCAAAATTTTCATAATTTTTAAAATTAATTTTTAAGATCTTTTTATGAAAAATTGACATTCCTGAATAAACGTAAGCTGTAAATGCTGGTTTATTTCTTACTTTAACTGAATTAAAAGTGATATTTCTATCGAAGCTTAGTATTTTCCCATTTTTAACTCCAACAGTTCCGTAAGCTAATTCATTCTCGCAACCAATAAATGTTTGATCATAATTTTGTTTTTTATGAAAATTGTAAATTTTTTTTAAATCAAAATCAAATATAGCATCTCCGTTCATTAATAAAAAATTATTTGAAATTACTTTATTTTTTACTAGGAAAATTCTCTTCGCAATTGTAGTGTTTTCTCCGGTATTAATAATTTCTATAAATAGATTTTTAAAATCTTTTTGTTTAAGGATATATTTTTTAATTAGATTTCCTTTATAACCAACTGGTAATATAAAATGATTAAATGAATTTTTTAAAAGATTTTTAATAATATACCAAATTATTGGGCGCCCATTAATTTTTACAAGACTTTTAGGAATAAATTTGCTGATTGACCCAAGTCTGGTACCGCGTCCTCCACATAAAATTATAGCGGTTTTGAAATTTTTTTTATTCATGGATTTCTGTAATTAATTTTCCAAAGTTGTTTTTTGTTTGCAAGATAATTATCGCTATCAAAATTTTTAATTTGCGAAAATAAAATTTTACTTTTTCCATTGTTTTTTTTCCATATCCTTTTTGCGAACAATTTTACAGACATACTTTTGCCTGATGCCAAATCCCATTCTTGAGGAAATTTTCTTTTAGTGTTTTTTCTAAAATCTAAAGTTTTAATTAATCCATCAATAACATCATCAATATGATTAAAATCATAAGTTTGTAGCCCAGATGACATCTTAAGATTTTTGTTATTTTTTGAGTAATGGTTTAGAAGAGGCCAAAGTCTATTTTTAGGTTCATCATTTCCATAAACATGAAATAACTTTATTATTCTGCATTTTACATTAAAGATAGTTGATAAGTCTTTACAAATTTTACTAAAAATAAATTTTGTTAATGCATAATTAAAATGAGGCTCATTAGAATGAGGCTCATTAGAATGAGTATTTTTAATCATTTTTCTATTTACAAGTTTAGAAATTTTTTTCTCCTTATTCGTTGATATTATTAACCATTTTTTACAATTAGCTTTTATAGCATTTATCAGAAGATTTGATGATCTTTTTACATTAAATTCAAATGTTTCATCAAATTTTGATTTTTTATTGTATGCTCCTACTGTTGCTAAATGAATTAATACATCGGCTTTTTTTAGAAATTTCCAATTTTTATCTATTGGACCAATTAACCATTTAACATTTTTAATTCTTTTATTTTTTTTTTTTCTTGTCACGGCAAAAATTTTATGATTTTTACTTGCTTTCTTTACGAAATTCCTTCCTATATATCCATTTGCGCCTGTTAAAAATAAATTCATTTCCTTCTCTTTAATATTTCCTCTATAACTTGCTTATCTCTAATTGTATCCATACATTTCCAAAAACCTTGATGTTTAAATGCATTAAATTGCCCAAACTTTGAAGCAAGCTCTAATGGTTTTTTTTCTAAAATATCACTGTCATTCTTAATAAATTTCAAAAATTTTTTTTTAGCAACAAAAAATCCACCATTGATCCATCCTGAATTAATTTGCGGCTTTTCTTTAAAAGAAATTACCTTGTTGCCTTTTATCTTCAATTCACCAAAACGAGCTGGAGGTCTAACAGCTGTGACCGTTACTGCTTTTTTCATTTTTAAATGACAAGTTAATAATTTTTTTAAATTCACTGACGAAATCCCATCGCCATAAGTGAAAAAGAAATCTTCGTTATGTTCTAAATAACTTTCTAATCGTTTTAATCTTCCTCCTGTTAATGTTTTTAATCCAGTATTAACTATTGTTATTTTACAATTGGTTTTTGATATTTTAAAATTAAAATTCTGACCTTCCTTTTTAAAATTTTTAAAATATTTTTTTATTACGTATCCTTTATAACCAACTGCAATATAAAATTTAGAGTAACCATATTTTATATAATGTTTCATTATATGAATAAGGATTGGATATCCTAAAACCTTAACCATAGGTTTTGGAATAGTTTTGGTATATTCTGCCAGTCTTGTGCCTAATCCACCTGCTAAAATGAATACTTTCATAATACTAAATAATCTTATCTTTCATAATAATAATTAAAAATATTTTTATATTTTTTTTCTGTATAAATTTCTAAAAGCTCATTTCTTTTTTTTTCTTTAAATTTAAATCCTAAATGTGACATTAGATTTTTTATATCTACAAATTGTTTTTTAAAGTTTTCATTTATCTCAATTTGAATTTTCTTTATTTTACGATTTTTTAAAGTTTTGACTCCCCCTTTTAATATAAGATGCTCTAATCCATCTACATCGATTTTGATGAAATCAGGTATTTCAAGAATTTTTTGTTTAATCAAAAAATCTATAGATGCTCCTAAAGTAGAATAACTATTATTTTCATAAAATTTCTTCCCCTCAAAATTAATTTTTTTTCCAAAAGAATTATTACTTTCCCCTTCAGCAAATTTTCCCTCTCTAAGTAAAGAAAAATTTCGAGCTTCTTGGGTCAGAGGTATTGGAATTATTTTAATTTTTTTTTGCAGTTTGTTTAATGATATATTTCTTGACAAAACTCTTAAATTACTTGTAGAGGGTTCAAAACTAATTACTTCAATTTTTTTATGTTTTAGCGCTGCATAAATTGAATAAATACCTATATTTGATCCAATATCCCAGAAAATAATTTTTTTATCTTTTTTTTTGAAGTTGTCTATCCAACTTATTGTTTCTGGCTCTTTTTTGTAGAAATCCTCATATAGCCAATTTATTAAATAATTTGGTGCAAATAAGTAAACTCGTCTATGATTAAAAAATATGATTTTATTTGCTCTTTGTTCGTAAAATTCCTTAAACCATATTAATATACTTCTATTAAAAATAAAATTTATAATTTGGTCAATAAAATATAAAATTGAAAATATAATTTTAGATAAAATTTTCACCATTTTCGAGATATTTTCCTTGCTAAATTCAAATCATCTTTACCGTCAATATCTAAAGTCTCATGAAAATTTTTTAACATAACTGTATACGTCGGATCTATATGAAAAGATTTTAATTTTTTAAAATCTTTTATTTTTACTGAGTAAAGATTTCCATGAGCATAAACCTCTGGTTTATTTTGTCTTCTAAAATATTTTTTTTTGCGTTTGAATATAAATTTCATTCTTCCATTTTTTAATAAGATCCTTTGATTTACAAAGTTGAATTTATGCGGAACTTTACAAATTGAAATTACGGATTTTACGTTTTTTTTTTTTTTGAAAATATCTATCATATCTTTTATGGTTTTTATTTTGATAAAAGGAGACGTTGGTTGAATTAAAAACAATACATCAGGCTCTAGTTTATTACTTTCTTTTAAATGTTTCAAATAGTGTAGAACAACCATTTCTGATGGAGTGTTATCTAAAGCAAGTTTTTTTGGTCTTTTAATTAATTTTGAATATTTTTTTGCGCTATTCAAAATTTCTGATGAGTCAGATGAACAATATATCTCATGAAATAACTTAGATTTCTTTGCAGTAATCAAAGACATTTCAATAAGTTTTTTTCCACCAATTTTTTGCAAATTTTTTTTCTTAATACCTTTTGAACCACCGCGCGCTGTAATTAAAGCGTGAAAAATCATTTTTTTTCCTTATAATTATTATGTAAGTCAACTAATTTCTTAAAGTTAGAATTTTTTTTGTAAAGTTCTGTGTAGTCACCAGAGTCTATTAGTAGCCCATCATCTAAAAATATTATTTTATCAAAATTTTTGATTATATCTAATCTATGAGCTATCATTATTACAGTCATATTTTTTGATAAAAGATTAATTGAATTAAGTATTTCGTTTTCAGTTAATGCATCTAAAGCATTTGTAGCTTCATCAAAAATTAAAATCTTCGGGTCGTTGTAGATTGCTCTAGCAATACCTAACCTCTGTTGTTGACCTCCGGATAGTTTTGCACCTCTTTCCCCAATCAAAGTTTTATAACCAGATGGAAGAGAGGTGATGAGGTCTTTTAATTTAGTTATCTCACAAACTCTTTTAACTTTTTCAAGGTTGATTTCATTTATACATTTTCCAAAAGCAATATTTTCCATGATTGATTTTTCAGAGAGAAAAATATTTTGAGGAACAAAACCTAATAAATCTTGCCAATTATTCATATTTTTGTGTGAGAGATTTTCACCGTTAATTTCAATAGAGCCGGAATCAGGATCTATTAGTCCCGCAATGATATGAATTAATGTGGATTTTCCTGATCCACTTGGGCCAGTTATCGCTACTTTATTTCCTTTTTTTATTAAAAAATTAATATCTTTAAGTGTAGTACTACTATTTTTTTTACTTTTATAAGAAAAACTAATTTTTTTTAAATTTAAATTTTCAAAATGTTTAAATGAAAATTCATTTTTTAAATTATTAGACTTATCTAGTAAAATACTTCTTTTTGCCTCCTCCAAATCTTCTCTCATGTCAATAAAAGCCGGCAAATTGTTTCTTATCAAGGAGCCATTGTAATAGATTGCTTGGAATGCGGGTAGAATCTTATATGCACTTATTACGAATATAGATAAATAAGTTATAATTTCATTAAAATTTAAATTATATTGTGTATTTAGAACGATTACCAGAATTACAGTCAAAACAAATACGAAAAGCTCTATAAGGTATTTTGGTGATTTTCCAATCATACCTCTTTTTACTGCTAGATTTGCAATAGAAGTATAAATACTTTTGAAAGATGAGAAAAAAAAGGAATATGTGTTAAAAATTTTAATATCTTTTATTCCTCCAAAACTTTCTTGTAAAACTGTGTATTTATCTTTTGAAATTTTATTTTCAATCTTTCCTTGACTCCATAAAATTTTTCTAAAAGTAACGTAGAATAATAGGTATAATAAAAAAGATAAAGAAACAGCAAACATTGTGACTGCTGGTTCAAAAATTATTAAACCAATAATCATTGGTATTATAAAAAATAATTTTGAGAAGATTACTAGAGCAGGCTCAATGATATTATTTGTAATTCTTGGTATTAATTTATTAAGATTATTAAGCAAATGAGAAGAGGTGGTATTTATGTGAAAAAGATAATTTTTTTTGAGGTATAATTTGTAGAGATCAAATTCAATTTCACCGCCAGTGATATATGAAAATTGAGAAGAAAAATATATTAGTGCTAAGGCTAACACCATATTAAGAATTAAAATAAATATTAAAATAATCCCAAAAGATTTTACTGTCAAAAAAAGTGACAGATATTGTTCATCAAAAATTTTTCCTAAAATTAAAAAATTAATTTGTTGATTTTCTGCGGTAAGAAATTTTACATATTCTATTAATGAAATGATTGAAATGATTTCAAATAAACCGGAAATAGTCATTAAAACAGTTAAGATCAAAAGTCTTTTTTTTTGAGTTTTGTTCAATATAAGAAATAGACTTTTTAAATGTTCAATCATTTATTAAAGGGAAAGCAATATAATTCATTTTAAACTGAGGAATAAAATATTTGACTTTTATCTGAAATAGACACCTTTATATCTCCTATAAAAACAGATATTTTTTTTGGACTTTTTTTAATTAAACTAAAGATATATTTGTTTAAAGGACCGTTCATTATTTTGCCTTTTTCCTTTAAAAGATTTTTAAAAAATGTATTTTGTATTACTCCTTTTGTATCCTCGTGTAATTTACAATAATTTATAAAATTTTTAACCTCACTTTGAAAATATTCTCCGGAAAATATTAGTTTTTTTAAACCTTTAGTAAATTGTAAAGAATTAAATAAAACATTTTCTTTTTTAAAATCTTTACTGAAGCAAAAAATATATTGACCTAATAAATTTACTTTTTTATTGCTTTTTATAATTTTTGGAAAATAAATTTCTACATTAGAAAACTTTTTTTCTATTTCATATTTAAAAATATTTAAATTTTTGACTGAAGCTACAATCCACATTATTTATTTTCTTTTTCCATTTCTTTTTTTAATTCGTCATACTCCTCTAATTTTTTTTTCATAAAATTAATAGTAAGATCAGCTTTCTCTTTCATACCTTTGGGAGTTAGTAGATATAGATATCCAATTTTATTAGGATTCTTTTTAAAATTTCCAATTTTAATTAAACCCTTTTTTTTCAGCTCGTTTAAAACATAATTAAGTTTTCCTAGGCTCATGTCTAAATCAGATGCAAGTTGTCTTTGACTTGCATTGGGTTTTTTAGAAATTTTTCTCAAAACTTCAAATTTTTGTTGATTCATTTTCATATTTTTCCTATCATCGTTCATTATTTGAACATAATCAAGGATTAAGTTCAATAATTGAACAAATGATGGTGAAATTGTATTTTTTTTTGCAAATTATGAGATATTATGGAAAAAACTAGCTTTATAACTCCTGATGGAACAAGGCTAATTGAGGTTCCTTATTTTTTAAGAAATGCCTATATTAAGCAAAATTATTTTGAGTTACCAAGAAATAGATTCTTTAAACGAATTTTAATTTATTTTTATTTTAAATTTCTAAGGTCTTTTTGGATAATTCTTAAAATTTTAGTTAATTCAAAATTTCATTTTTCCTTACCAAAAAATTATAAAATTATGATTTTTGATAAAGAGGGTTGTGAACCAATTTATAAAATATTAAAAAATAAAAGTTGTTTTATTCTAGTTACAAGAATTGAAAATTTAAATGAGATTTTTTTATCTCCAAAAATTATTTCATATGTAATTTCTAATTTTGCAAAAAGGTCACTTAGATTAAATTATTTATTTTCTTTGATATCTGTTATAAATCCGCAAAAAGTAATTACATTTAATGACCATTCACCAGATTTTCATTTAGCTGCTTTAACTTTTAAAAATACTAAAATAAAATTTATTGGGGTTCAACAAGCTGGAAGAAGTGAACCCGATTTTAAGGAAAAATATAAAAATTTCTATATTCCTAATTATTTTACATTTGGAGATTATGAAAAAGATATTACCAAAAATAAAATAAATAATGATTGTAATTACAAGGCAGTCGGGTCACTTAAGGCATCATTAGCTTTACAATTTATTAAAGAAAAAAATATTAATATCAACAAAAAGCTATACGATATATGTTTAATTTCCGAACCTCGAAAAGTTCAAAATCGCGATTTCGCTAATTTTAATAAAATGAATCAAAACCGATCTTTAATTGTTGATCATGTATTTCGATTCAGTAAAGAAAATAATAAAAAAATTATTTTCTCAGGAAAGGCAGATTTAAATTCAAAAATAGATCAAGATACAGAGTACGAGGTATATAAACACTTCATTCCTAATACTAAATTCAAAATTAGTTTTAATAGTAAAGATAAATATGGAACATACCTTGATATTTTGCAAAGTGAATTAATTATAGGATCTGTCTCAACTATGCTGCAGGAGGCCTTAGGTTATAAAAAAAAAGTTTTATATTTTGATTTTGAGGGTAACTCTGATTTATATCCTCCAATAAATGGTATTAGCACTTTGAAAGATAAAAGCTATAATTCTTTTGAGAAGAAAGTTCGTGAGATTTTAAATCTAGATTTTCAAAATTATCTTAAAACGATTAATAATGATATAGATTATTTTTGTTATGATAATAGTCAAACTTTAAAATTATTAGACAACGAGCTAAATAATTAATTACTTGTATTTCCAAGTTATAGTAGGATCTATTATTTTTTTATTAATTAAACCTTTAAGTTTAATAATTTTATATAAATTTTGAATAATAAATTCCTCAGAAAATTTTCTCTTTTTTAATCCTATTTTTATAAAACTTTTATTTGAAGGCTTATAAAAGTGCTTTGGTTGCTCAATTCTCGGATTTCGCAAATATTGAATTTTTGGTTTAAGACCAATTTTTTTTGCTGAAGCACATATCAAATTAGCTATTTGGTTTATTGAAAATATCTCTGTAAACTGATTCCTAACTTTATATTCAGAAATTTTTGCAGGGTTTTTTATTGCTAGCTCAATACACTGAAGTGTGTCATTAATATTAAGAAAAGTTCTTATTTGTGTGCCTTTGCCATAAATTGTAAGTGGTTTATTTATTGCAGCTTGAACCAGGAATCTATTTATTACAGTTCCAAATATATGGTCATAGTGAAAACTTGTATTTAAAGATTTTAAAATTGTTGTCTCGGGAGTATCTATTCCATAAACAACTCCTTGATTTAAATCTGTCGCTCTCAATGACCATGATCTGCAGGCAAAATATAAATTTATAGAATCCGCTGCTTTAGAACAATGATAAAAGCTCTGCGGTTTGAATGGGTATTGAACTTTATCATTTCTTCCTTTGTGACTGATATTTAAAAATCCCTCCTCTATTTCGATATTTGGAGTTCCATAAGACCCCATTGTGCCTAACTTAATAATATGAGCTTTTGGGCAATACTTTTTTACACCAAACAATAAATTTAAAGATCCTATTATATTATTATTTTGAGTGAACTCAGCCTGTTGTCTGCCAGCCATTGAGTAAGGTGCTGAAGGCTGTTCACCATAATGTATAATGTGATTAGGTCTAAATTTCCTTAATTCCTCATAAATAAATCTATGATTACAAAGGTCTCCGAATTCAAAAGTAATCTTCTTTTTTTTTGAAATTTTATTCCAAATTGAAACTCTATTTTGCATAGTTTCAATATAATTCAGTGGCTGTATTCCATTTTCGTCTTCAATGTTTCTTTTAGAAAAATTGTCAATAAGATGTATTTTGTAGTTTCTTTTGGAAAGATGCATAGCTGTAGGCCATCCTAAATAGCCATCTGCACCTATAATTAATATTTTCATAAATTAATAAAACTTTTTATACCATTGATAGGTAATTTTTAAACCTTTTTTAATTGATGTAAAATCTTTTTTTAATTTCTTTACTTCGTTAATTTTAATAAAACTTTTCTGAATATCACCAATGCTACCCTTTTTTTTTAATATTTTAAATTTTATACCTAGATCCTTTCTAAAAATTTTTACTAGTTGATTAATGTTAAATGATTTACCTGTTGCTACATGAATAGGTTTTTTGTCTAAAAAATCGTATTTCATTGAAAATGACAATTTTTCAATTACTTCAACTAAGTCATCCACATATAAAAAATCTCTATACTGATTGCCGGAACCATTAATGGAAACTCTCCTGTTTTTAATTATCGATTTAAAAAAATTAGCTATGACAGATGACTTTTTTTTAGAAAATCTTCCATAAATATTTGAAAATCTTAGTATAAAAGTTTTAATACCAAATGTTTTCTTGAACACATTTAGATAATTTTCCACAGAAGATTTGCTAGCTGCGTAAAAATTAAGAGGATTGTGAGAAGAAAGATTGGATGATAACAAATTATCACCTAGTACACCCATTGAAGAAGCAAATATAATTTTATTAATTTTACGATCTCTCAAAAATTGAAAAAGTTTAATACTGTTGATTATATTTTCCTCAGCATCTTTTTCGGGATATTTCATAGATTGAACCACTCCGGTTTGAGCAGCTAAATGAATTAAACAATCAATATTATTCAAATTTTTTAATTTCGTATTATTGAGTTTTGCGAAACTTTTTTTTATGAAATAAATTTTAATTCGATTTTTGTAAAAAAATTTTTTTTTCTTTTTAAATTTGTTTGCTTTCAAAATTTGTTTAAAATCTAGTAAATTTGAAGTCTTTAAATTATCTACTGCAAAGATTTCAAGTCTTAAATTTTTTCTTTTAATTATAGAATTAAGCAAATTTAATCCAATGAATCCAGCAGCACCTGTTATTATTATTTTTTTATTTAACATCTCTCAATAAAATCAAGTTATTTTTCTTAATGTTCTTATTTAAACGCCTATTTAAAATTTTTTGGTAATCAAAAGGTGACAGTCCATTCCCTGGTTTCATAAAAAATATATTTTTTTTTGTAATTATTTGGCCTTTTTTTAAGTTCATTTTTGAGTAAATACTGTTGGTAAATGTATTTCTCATTTTTTTTACGTGTTTGCCCAAGGTTTTATTGTTTTGACCAAGTGCTTTTAAGATAATATTTTTTTTATTTACAAGCTCTATCATTTCTTTAGGCATCAGCGAAACTTTATGATCCGGTCCTTTGAGGTTAGTATTTTTAGTAAAATGAACTTCAATCATTCTTGCTCCCAAAGCCACAGCACTTCCTAAAACATCTAAGTTTCTTGAATGATCAGATAAACCTGAATATATTTTTAATTCTTTCTCAATTTCATTAATAAATTTTAAGTTAATGTCCTCAACTTTTGTAGGGTATTCCGAAGTACAATGAAGTAAAATTTTTTTGTATTTATTTCTAAACAAACTTAAAACTTTTTGTATCTCATCTAATTCGCTCATGCCTGAAGAAATTATGACCGGTTCTTTAATTTTTGTTAATTTTTCAAGCAACCACAAATTATTTAATTCTCCTGATGGAACTTTAATAGCATCAGGCTTGATCTTGAGTAATAATTCAAGTGACTTTTCACTGAAAACTGAACAAATATAAATTAATTTTTTTTTCCTACAATATTCTCTGAGTTTCTTATGTTGCTTTTCAGAGAATTCTTGCACTTTTTTAATAAATTCATATCTTGGTTTATTGAAATAGTATGATCTTGATTTTTTATCAACTAGCTCATAGTCAGCAAGTCGATATTGAAACTTAACTGCATCACATCCTGATTTTTTTGCTAAATTAATTAGATTTAACGCATTTTTGAAATTACCGTTATGATTTGGGCCTATTTCCGCTACTATCATACAGTTTTTTTTATCTCCAATTACATGGCTGCCTATATTAAATTTTTTCATTAGAAAGTTAAACCTTTCCTGAAAAAGATCTGATCAAATTTTGTTTTTTTAATTTTCTTATAAATCTTAAAAGCAGAGTTCCCGTCTCCAAAAGGTTTTTTTATTGACTTGAGTTTTTTTTTGAACAATTTGTTATTCCTTATAAACTTTACACTTTTTAGAATTTTTTTTGTATTTGCTTCAACGTCAACAACATTTGAGCATTTATCCCTATTACTTTGTCTAAGGCCCACATTAAGAAATGGTGTTTTAAAATACGGTGCTTCAATTATTCCAGAGGAGCTATTTCCTATGAGAAATGATGAATTTTTAAGTAAGCAAAGATAATCCATATACTCTACACTTTTAAAAATATTGAATATTTCTGCTTTAGCAAACTCTTTGATTGACTTTATAATTCCTAAGTATCCAGGATCAGAGCATGGATAAATCACAATTGAAGGAATATTTAAAATTTTAATTGTTTTCAAAATATTCTTCATATCCTCATAGGATTTGGATTGTCTGTAAGTATCAGAATGTTGAAGTATTATAGAGTAATTTTTTTTTTTAAATCAAGTTTTAATTTTTTACATACATCGTTGAAATTTGGCATCTGTGAATTAAGAACATTATCAATATATGGCGCACCACTATTATAAACTCTTTTTTTTTCTTCACCTAAATTTAAAACCCTTCTTTTTTGATTTTCATTTTGTGAAAAGTGTAAATGTGAAAGTTTTGTTATTGCGTGTCGATGAATATTGTCTAACCCACCTGATATATCTCCTGCTTGTATATGTGCAACTGGAATACCCATTTGAATTGACGTAAAAGTTGCAGCAAGCGTCTCACCTCTATCCCCAAGAAGCAAAACAAGATCTGGCTTAATTTTGTTCAATATTTTTGCAAATTTATTAATTAATATAGATAAAGACACTGTTCTCTGTAAATTCGAATTTGATTGAGAGCCAATGTTGATTGATATAATTTTTTTATGACTTTTTTTTACTTCTTCTGATGTTCTGCCAAATTCCTTTTTTAAGTGCATATCTGTTAATACAATAGTCGTCTTAAAATTCTTATCCTTTTTAAAATAATTTATGATATTAGTTAACGCACCATATCCGCCTCTCTTGCCAGTAAATACTAAAATATTTTTCATTAAGTTTATTTTTTTACTAAGAAACCCTCTAAACGGTTAGATAACTTTGAGCTCTCTTCCATACCAACACTATTTAAATAAATTCTATCAGAAGAAAAATACTTAAAAAAAATATCTTTTTTATAATTTTGTTTGTAGTAATTTTCTAATAATTTTACTTTTTTAAAATTTTTCTTTAAATGAGCATCAATCTCCTTAAAAAAAGGTTCACAAGTATTATTTCTTGGTTCTTTTATTTTTTTTAACCTTAATTTTTCTCTAACCATATTAATATATGAGTAATTATAATTTTTTTTTGTATAATAGGCATCATCAAATGCTACAATAAATTTTTCTGCAGAAACTTTTTCAAATTCTTTTAATTCTTTCATGACATGATCAAGTGTATGCCATGAGTCAAAAAAACAAAAGTCTGCCTTAAGCCTCATTTCTTTTAAAATACCTAAACCAACATTTTTATCAGTACTATCCATGGGAATAAAATTCCAAATTTTATTCACATCTACTTTTAATTGTCTACAAATCGTTTCGTTAATTACTCCTTTCAAGAATGATCCTTTGCTGCCATTTGTATCCCATGTAAAAACTTTTCCGCCGTATAATGCAGAATGTAAGAACATAGCTAAAGTGCTTGCTCCTGAACCTGTCTCAAGTAATATCAACCTTTTTCTTTTAAGTTTTCTAAGCCTTTCTAAAAATTTAAATATTGCAATACACTCGGTATCTGGAATACCATTTGCCCATCTTGGTAAAAGTCTTTTCACAAAAATCAAAAAGTTTTCTGGATTTTTTTTTATTTTTTTAAGACTTAAATAATTAAAATCATACATAACTAGATCCAGTCACCACCATCAATTTTCAAAATTTCACCAGTCATAAAACTAGTTTCATTTGACAAAAGATTGCTTATTGAAAATGCAATTTCATTAGGAGAACCAAATTTATTTAATTTGTTCATTCTTTTTCTCTTTAATAAATCTTTACTACTCCTTTTTAATTTATCTTTATGAAATTTAGTCAAAATTAAACCTGGGGCTATACAATTAACTAAAATTTTAAATTTTCCACCTTCACGAGCTAAAAATTTTGTTAACGTTTGGATACCAGATTTAGCAATACCATAAGCTATTGTGTCTCTTCCACCTCCAAATTTTGCAGATGCTGTGCTCATTAAAATAATTTTTCCACCTTTTTTTTTCATTTTTTCAAAGATTTTTTGAGTAATAAAAAACGGGGTTGATAAATTGGCTAAGATATCTTTGTTCCAATTTTTTTCATCCAATTTATTCCACGATTTTAAATTTGATAAATCCCCATTAAGCTGTACCAATCCGTCTACTCCTTTAGACCATCTAATATATTCTTGAACCAATTTATCACATGAATTCTGGCTCGAAAGATTTTTTACAAATATTCTGTATTTATTTGGCGTTTTTTTTAAAACTTTTTCCAGCCTTTTTTTATTTCTAAAGCAGTGTGCACCTATCTCATATTGTTGTGATGCTAATTTTTTTACAAGAGAAATACCAATATCACTACTTGCTCCAACGATTAAAATTTTTTTCATAAATTTTGAAGATAATGTTTTTTTAAAAATTTTATACTTCTTTTTATCGAGTTTTCTTCATCACCAATTACTCTTCTCATTTCAATGCTTAAAAATTTTGAATATTTGATGTCTTTTAAGCTTTCACTTATTTTTGTATGATTATTTTTACCTCGCCCAGGTTCTTTAAGATCTTCATCGCTAACATGTACATGTTGTAATAAATTTTTGTATTTTCTTATAATTTTTTTTGGATCCTCCCTAGTAAAAAATAAAGCCTTAGTATCTATCTGAAGTTTGAAATTAGGTTGATTTAGATTTTCTACAAATTTTCCTGCTTCCTCAACACTTGTAATATAATTTGTTTCATTTGAGCCTAGTGGCTCAATGCAGAAATAAGTACCTTTTTTTTGACAATATTCTGCTATTTCAGTAAAAAATAATTTAGAAATTTTTTTTATTTCTTCTTTTTTTTGTTTGTTTGTTTTTCTATTTTTTGGTGACCCAAAAATTAGCTGACTTCCTCCAAGATCTGTACAGATATCAATAAGTCTGAGTAAGTAATTTTTAGTTTTTGTTCTCGTTTCATTACTGCGAAATATTTCGAGAGAAGGCATGCCGAATAGAAGTGAGTGAAAACCTACAACTTCAAGTTTGAAATTAGATATAGTTTTTTTAAGTTTCACTACTTCATTGTATTTGACGTCTTTAATATCCTTCCAGATTTTAGATGGCGCAAGCTCAACTCCCTGACAATTTTCATGCTCAAGCAAACTATAAAATTTTTCATAATCTTCATTTCCCCACGCAATATTAGATACAGAAATTTTCATAAATTTAAATTTTGTAACTTATTTTTTTTCATTAGGTAACTACACAATTATTGCAGGGATGAATTTTATCTCTACTGGCCTGTAAGTGTAGCTTACGATATTCCTCATATTTTTTTGAATTCCACAATTCTTCAAGGTTCTGGTCTTTTATATTTCCAATTAATAATTTCGATTTATAATCAGTATCACATGGATTAACTTTTCCATCCCACCATATAAACATTCTTCTCCATAAATCTGAACATGGTTTTCTAACACTGGATGGTTTTTTTTCATAAATATTTTCCCATGGATTGTAATCAACAAATGCTACTTGATCTACCATCTTTTTCCAGAAGCTTTCCATTGACTCTATATTTTGTTCGTCATTGAATTTTACTCCGGAAACTCTGGATATGATTGGATTTTTTGAATAGTGTTTCAATCGTATTTTATTGAAAAGTTCTATATTTTTAACAACCTTTTTTAATTGACCGTTGACTCTTAATTTTGCATACAATTTTTCTTCCGCAGCATCAGCAGAAAAAACTACTGTTTTTACCCCTCCGCTCAGTATTGCATGAATGTATTTTTCATTTAATAGAGAAGCGTTTGTGTTCAACTTTAAATTTAAAAATTTTCCATTAGTATACTCAAGCATTTTATCGATACTTTTATTGACCAATGGTTCCCCTCTTGATGCTATTGAAATAAACTCTACTTTATTTTCTGCTTGATCTATTATTGATTTAAATAGATCTAGGCTCATGGTACCCATGAACCCACTTTTTTTTCCACTGAAAGTTGGATCTGTTTCAAAACAAAATACACAACGGTAATTACAAATTGAACTGGGCTCAATTTGCAAGTATGGAGGATATTTATCAGTAATATTTTTTAAAGGTAATATTTCATATCTATATCTATGAATTAGATAGCTCGGGATTTTGTTTTTTTCTATAGATAATATTTCATCTTTTACATGCGGTGAAATTTTAAATACTATTTCTTCATTACTTTTTTCAAAAAATAAATCATTTTTAATTTTTTTAATAATTTCTATCTCATATGTGTTAAAATTATTTAAGATATTGTCATCAAAGAGAATTTTTTTTAATAAATCATTCAAATTTATTAATTCTTTATCTTGATTGGTTTTAAAATTTATAAAACTATTGTGTTTTTTATATTCTTTTAATTTATTGCTCATTATATTTTGTTTTTTTTCAACCAGTATTCTACGGATGGAATTTGCCATTCAAAATCTACATCTAATCCACCCCAAGATTTAATTGGTTTAATTTTTTTACCCATCCATTTTTGTGGAAGTAAGCCATTTTTTAAATTTTCCAGACATTTGGGCCTTACTACAGAGACTGACATGTCTGCAAAATAGACATTCCCTTGTGAGTCTCTGTCACAATTAAGTGTTTTTGGATTTCCAAATGTTTTAAATGGCACAAATGGATCAAGGTACCCTTTTGAATTAATTTTTCTTGCTCTTAAAGGACTCCACATATTATAAACTGAAGTTGATACAGCTGAGTCACATGAAGGATCTTTATTTAAAATTCTAATACCTTCATCTATTAATTTTGAATTAATTGTCGCACCATTTGCGAATAGTAAAACAAGATATCTAATCTTTATATTTTCTCTCATTAATTTTTTTTTAATATGAAAATATCCATACTCAAAGACATGGTCTCCAAGCGCTTTACTATTGTTTAACTTCTTGGGCCTTTCAATAAATTCTACATTGTATTTTTTTGAAATCTTTTTAATTTTCTTATCATCCGTCGACACATAAATCTTTTTAATAAATTTTGATTTTTTACAAGCCATAAGAGGATATTCACATAAAAATTTTCCTGAAACTTTTTTTGTATTTTTACCAGGAAAACCTTTGCTACCAGCCCTTCCGATCATTAATGCAACTATCATATCTTTTAAATTTAAATATTTTTACTTTCTAAAATTATTTTTATTCCTTTTTCAAGGCTTATATAATCATCTAACATTATTTTTTTCCCAATTCTAGGCTTGAAAGTGTTAGGCTCCTTTAAATAGTGGCCGATCTGTTTTTTATTTTTAAATATAATTTTTTTTTTGAGTTTCAATAGTTTTTTAATTGTAGTTAGTAAATATGTTACAGGTATTTTTCTTTTTCCTGTTATAGTTATAAATTGATTTTTATACTTTGAACTCATAATTTTTTCACCTGCTTTAGCAGCATCGAGAACATTAATATATTCTCTTAAATTTTTTTTGTTTCCTTGGTAAATTACCTTTTTAAATTTGTTCGCATTATCAATTATATTATTGATTGTATTTTCTTTGTTAGCTCTTGTGCCATAAATTGTCCCAAATCTCAAAATTGTAAAATTTAACTTATATCTTTTATAGTACTCTTCTATATAGTCTTCTGCAGCTTTCTTGCTAGATTTGTAAAAACCTCCTTGATCACTATTTACATAAACTGAGCTTGCATAAACAAATCTTTTCAATTTAAATTGTCTTGAAAGTTCGAGTAGTTTCAAAGTAGATAAAATATTCGTTTTTGCAGTCTCCAAGGGTTTTTCTAAAGATTCGTTAATACCGCTTAAGCCCCCAAAATGAAATACAAAGTCCTGATTTTTCACAGCCTTTTTCAATTGTCTAGTATTTTTGAGGTCTCCATAAACTATTTTTAAATTTTTTTTTTTGCTGTGATATTTTTTTTTATCAAAGATCGTAACTTTATGTTTTTTTTGTAATAAGATATCAACCAAATGAGAACCTATAAAACCATTTCCTCCTGTTACTAAACATTTCATTTTTTTATATAAAATAAGGATTTGTTATTAAACGTGATCTTACTCACTTTAATCTTTTTTTTTTTACAGAACTCTTTTACCGCTTTCGTCTCACCAAAAAATGATTGGAAATTATCAAGTAATATAATTCCATTTTTTACTAATTTAGGATACAATAATTCTAACGCAACTTTTGAAGGCTCATACATATCTAAATCTAAATTTAAAAAACTAATTTTAATTTTCTTATTTTTTTGACAGAACTTGGGTAAAGTGTTCATAACGTTTCCAGAAATTAGTTTAACTTTTTTATCACAATTTTTTTTTTTTTAGTATTTTGATTAACTTATTTTTAGATATCGAATTTATCCCTGCATCTAAAATAAATTTCTTTCTTTGAATTTTGTCCTCTTTATTTTTAGCTTTGGGAAATTTATCAAAAGTATCAAATCCATAAATACTTTTATGTGGGCAATGTATTTTCTTAAATGTTGCGAAACGTAAAATAGAATTTCCTTTGTATACGCCAAGTTCTAAGATCTCTCCATTTAGACTTATTGTTTTTTTGAAAATTTCATATTGAATTAAAAATTTTGGAATTCGTGTTGCGTCACAATTTTGAAAGAAATAATTTTCTATTTCAAAAATATTTTTCTTTTCTATTTTCATTAAAGACCCCAACCATCATCTATAATTAAATTTTGCCCGTTTATATAATTTGATTTTTTTGAAATTAAAAAATCTATTGTCTCGCAAACATCTCTTGCATTTAGTAAACCTTTTGTAAGGCAAGATTTTCTATAATTTTTTAAAAATCTTTTTTTCTGGTTATCCAATATTCCTCCTGGAGATAAGCAATTCACATAAATATTATTTTTACCGTAAAATTTTGCTAAATATTTTGTTATACCTATTATTGAAGTTTTTGCTGCAGTATATTGGATTGGAGATTGCATATTCAGTTTCTCATAATGTTCAAATTTTGGAGCATAGACCCCTTGAATAGATGAAATATTTAAAAGTTTTCCCCCTTTTAATCTCATAAATACTTTAATTATCTCTTGTGAAAAAATTATAGTGCTGCCCAAATTTGAAGTTAAGAAGTTTGATAATTTTTTTTCACTTATCTTACCAATTTTCTGATTCCAATTTTTTGTTTTTGGATACAAGCAATTAACAGCACAATCAATTTTTTTAAATTTTTTAAGACCAAATCTTATAAAATTTATTATATTTTTTTGCCTAATTAAATCTGATTTGTATATTGCAACTTTTTCAGATTCTTTAAAAAATTTTTTTAATAATTTTATTTGAGTTTCATTTTTCTCGCCTAAAATTAATTTATGTCCTTGAGAAAATAAATATTTTGAAAGCTCAAAGCCTATTCTACCTCCTGCTCCTGGTATTATAATTATCATCTTTTAGCTAATTTATTTGCAATATATAAATCTTCATAATCATCTATATCAATAGAATTAATCTTACTAACTAAATTAATATCTACTTTTCCATGAAAAATACTCTTACTCTTTCTTATGTATTCTGGTTTTGTAACATAAGCAATAGTTGTCAGGTCATAAACTTTAGGAGCTTTTTGCCTAGAGGAAATTGTATTACTAGATTTATTAACTAAAGTATAATAACCATCATCTTTTTTTTTAACCATATTAAACCAAGGATTACGATTAGATTTTGTTGCACAAACTACTATGTCTGTTTTGTTTTTAAGTTTTTTAATTGCTTTCTTAATATCACTTTTCACTCTTAAAGGCGATGTTGTTGGTAAACTTACAAAAGTGTCAAATTCAATTTTTTTTTTATCAAGATAACCTATTGAAAATTTCCATGATAAAAATTCAGGTGAGTTATCCCGAGCCAAATATTTTGGCCTTTTAATAACATCCACGTTTAGTTTTTTAGAATAATTAGCTATTTCATTATCGTCAGTGCACACGTAAATTTTTTTAAAAATTCCTAATTTCTTTGCAATGCTAATTGAATAATATATTAATGGTTTTCCCCTAAAATCAATAAGATTTTTCTTTTTAATTCCTTTTGAACCGCCTCGTGCAAAAATAAAAGCAAAATGAATTTTATTCATAATTAATGATTTTTTTTCTGTAATGAGATTTTTTAATTAATTCAATTATTTTTAGAATTTTAAATGATGTATCATATTGGTTCTTAAAATTATAAAATCTATTTTTGAGAAATGCGTCCATCTGATTCCTAAACATTCTATTTTTTATTTTATATTTTTTTCTTTTTGTTTTTTTTTTGAAAATTAAAGAATTTTTTAAAATGTTCCAATGTATGTATTCGTTTTTACCAAAAATCTTAAAATATCTTAAATTTGAATTTTTAGAATGAAAATCTAGATTTAAATCAATTTTAAAATTTTTTTTGTAGTAAAGAATTGCTTTCACACCTGTCTCAACATCTGTCTTAAGATATTTATTAAAAAAGAGTTTTGCGCCTATTTTTTCAGGAACTCCGAACAGACATACAATGCAATCTATCTCGTGGCTCAATTCTAGCAACACTCCACCTCCAAGTTTTTTATTGGCAGAAACAGTTTTTTTATAATCTTTATTTTTTCTCCAATATGGTAAAAATGAAGAACTTTTTATAACAACATTTCTAATATTCCTGATCTTTTCTTTTTTTACTAGCGATAGAGTCTTCATAAAGAGGTCATTATATCTAAAAACATACCCTACTAATATTCTAAGCTTATTTAGATCTTTAGGCTTAAAAAACTTCTTTAGTTTTGATAAATCATTCGTTAATGGTTTTTCTACAAATATAGGCTTTTTAAACTTTGATAATTTTTTAATATATTCAACGTGTGTAGTAGAAGGTGAACAAATTAAAATATAGTCAACATTTTTTTTGTTTATATGTTTTAAATTTTTAATAAAAATTATATTTCCCTTTTCTTCTTCTTTTATTTTTTTTCTGAATACAAAAAATTTAGATTTTGGTTCGATACTTTGGATTAGGGCTATATGTTTTTGTGCAATATTGCCAAAACCAATTACTAAAAATTTTTTCATTTTATTATTTTAAATGATATCGAAAAATTTTTTTTTAAAACTTTTTCTAGTTTTAAAGTTTTCCAACACTTTTATAATTTTCGAAGAAGTGTTCCCGTTATCATATGGATTTATTTGATTTTTTATTTTTTTTAAAAAATCTTTTGAATAACAATAATTAATTTTCCTTTCTATATCTTTAGAGTTAAATGCTGCATCTATTACAGATTTTGCTTTAATTCGTCCCTCTTGCCTTAAACCTAAGTTAATAGTGGGTTTTTTGAAAGATGGCATCTCTATTATTCCACTAGAAGAATTACCAATCATTAGGTCAACATGACTACAAACAGAGAAATAGTAATCATCACCAAGAAACTTAAATAAATATGCATTTTTATTTTTTGAAACAAAATTTTTTAAACTTGTGACAATCATTTTAAAATTATTATCAGCGTTTGGCATTGTAAATATAATCGTACTTTTTTTAAATTTTTCCAAGGCAACTAATAGTCTCTTTAAAAACATTTGATTTTTATTTTTGCTTTCTGTTGTCTCTGGGTTAAAGGTGACTAGTATATTTTTTTCACTAAATTTGATTTTAAGCTTACTCTCAATTTGCTTTTTTGAGAATACCTTGATTTTTTTTAAATTTTCTACTCCTAATGACCCAACATTAAATACTTTATTTTTTTCCTCTCCTAACTGAATTACTCTTTTGTAGTAGGCTTCATTAGCAACAAAGTGTAGATGAGAAAATTTAGTTATAGCATGTCTAAATGAGTCGTCAATTGATCCTTGGGTTACTTCTCCGCCATGTATGTGGGCTACTGGAAATTGATTTAAACAAGAGGCTACTGTTGCAGAAAATATTTCATATCTATCACCTAATAACAATACTATATCAGGTTTAATTTTATTAAGCTTTGATGAAAATATTTTAATACCTTTAGATACATAATCAATTATATCATTTTTTGTATCTCCTTTTATTGAAATATTCGCAGTATACCTATTTAAAAATTTTTTATTTTCAAAATATTTATAAATATCTCCAAAGTAACTAGAGAGTAACGAGCCAGTAAATATAACTGATGATTTAATTTTTTTATTTTTTTGAATTTTTAATATTAGATTCTTTAAAATAAAAAACTCCGATCTCGACCCAGTAATGATAGCAATTTTCATTTTAATCTAATATTTTCATCTGGCAAAAAGTTAAAGTTTGAAACCTTTCCTATTACCTTGTCCCATTTTGCAGCAGATATTCCAACTTTAGCTCTTTTTGTTGTTATATTTTCCTTATTAAATTTTTCTCCTTTTTTAATTTTTTTTGAAGCAATTATTTGTTTTCTCACTACTTTTGAATTAATAATTTCCTCTCTATAAGGTTTTTTCTGATATTTTCCTAAACTTTTTTCAAATTTTCTTAAATTTGCAACGTATTTAATTAATTCTTTTGGCGATAAACTTGCCTCATGATCAGGTCCTTTTAAATTTTTGTTTAAAGTGAAATGTTTTTCAAAAATTTTTGCCCCTAAAGCTAAGGCCATCAATGAAGCGCCGTATCCCAAACTATGATCTGAATAACCAATATTAAGTCTCAATTTATTTTTAAGGAATGGTATTGAATTTAGATTTAGTTTTTTTGTATTAGCTGGGTATTCAGTGTTGCAATGTAACACGGAGATATTTCTTTTTTTAGTTCCAGAATTGATTAATATGTTAATAGCATTTTTAATCTCATTTAAGTCACTCATCCCAGTGGATAAAATTATACTAACTTTCATTTTACCAATTTCTCTTAAATAAGGCACGTTGTTAATTTCACCAGACGGAATCTTAATTACTTTAATTCTTAATTTTTTAATATAATTTACGCTTTCTAAATCAAAAGGACTAAGTAAAAATTTTATCTTTTTTTGTTTACATCTTTTAATAATTTTTTGATAATCTTTATCTTTTAAAGTTAATTTATTTAACATTTTAAGCTGCGATTTTATTTGGGTGAATTTTTTTTGATAGTTAGCTAAGCCTAGATTTTTTTGAGCCAAAAGTTTTGGATCAAATTTTTGAAATTTAACAAAATCAGCTCCACTTTTAGCTGCAATATCAACCATTTTTAATGCTAAACTTAATTTCCCATTATGATTTACACCGGCCTCTGCGATTATAATATTTTTACTCATAAATTTTCAATTTATTAAGCGTTTCTTCAAATTTTAAGAAAAAATTTTGTTTTTTAATATTATTTGATAAAAAATAATTTTTAAGATTTTTTTTATAAAAATTTTTATCAATTGAATCATCTAAACTCACCTTTTTATCAAGATAATCCTCAATATTGTAGGAGTATTTATTAAATAAATTTACAGATTTTAAGTCTATTTGTAAGTTTCTAAAAAAACTAAAACTCTTGTGCCTTAATAGTATCACTGGTGTATTTGAATAAATAGACTGAAATAATGCATCTGATTTATGTCCTAAAACAATTTTACTTTTTGAGATCAATTCTAGTGTTTTGCCATATATAATTTTTCTATCATTAAAAAGATTTTTTTTGTAAACATGTTTTTTTGAACATGCGATTATAATTTTTGTTTTGTATTTTTTTTCAACAAGATCAAATAAATTATTTAAATCCTCTACAAATAATTTTGCATCTGAAGTTTTAATATATTTTTTATGATATAAATACTGATCTCTAGAGAAATTTACATTTTCATCGACATAAACTATAAAATTTTTTTTTTCAATTTTTTTTTTAAAAAATTTTATCCAAAAACTTGGGCAATCTAAATGAGTTGTGTTTGAGAGTCTTTTTCTAATTAATTTTTGTCTGGCATGCTCTCCAAAGCTAATAATATAATTAGGTTGAAAATTCGAATTATTCTGAAATTTCTGATAAATTTTTCGAAAAATTAAATGTAAAAATTTTAAAGTGTTAAAAAATTTTCTTTTAGTAAAATTTGCCTTAATTTCTGGATAATAATCAAAATCTATTGTCTTTATATTATATTTTTTAAATAAAGATAAATCATAATTATTAAGTCTATTCTTTACCCATGATCTTTCTCTAAAAAAAATGATATCTTTTTCTTTTACTTTTTTCAAAAAATTTTCAAACTGAACAATGCTATTTAAAAATTTTACTTTTTTTGGAATTTCTTTTTTTGGTGTTTTTTTGTAGTAGTTGTTAATATCAGTTTTTTTAAAGTGAATATTTTGTGTGCTTATAATTTTTGTTTGGAAATTTTTTAATTTAAGTTTTTTTGGAAATACGAAATTCATTTGCTGATTTGCAAATGGTTGATCCAAATAGAAATATAAAATATTTTTTTTCAAAGTAGATTTACAAAATTTTTATAAATTTGAACTCCCTCTTCCCCACTTTTTTCTGGGTGAAACTGAGTTGCGAATATTTTGTCTTGAGAAATACTGGAACAATACTCAAAATTTAAATAATTTGTTGTTGAAGAAATAATATTTTTATTTGTTGGAGTTACAAAATAAGAGTGAGTAAAGTAAAAAAAATTATCAATTTTTATATCTTTTAAAATTTGACAATTGTTTTTTTTACTGAGTTTGTTCCATCCTATAAAAGGTGCTTTAATTAATTGATCTTCGATTTTTTCATTTTTAAATTTACTGACTCTACCTTCAAAAATTTTTAAGCCATAATTTTTACCAAGCTCATCACTTTCAGTGAAAAGGATTTGCATACCAACACATATAAAAAAACTAGGCTTTTTTTTATCTAGTGTGTCTAAAATTATTTTATCAAGTTTATTCATTTTTAACCTTTCCATTACATAGCCAAAACTGCCTATACCTGGAACCACTAAGCCATCTATATGAGAATATTCTTGAGAATTTTGTATTTGTTTTATTTCTGCTCCGCTTTCTTTTAAAGCATAAAATACACTTCTGATATTTGATGTACCGGTGTCAACAATACCAATGATAGGTTTTTTTTTCATAATCTTATTTTTATTCCTTTGGATATTAAATATTTTTTTAAATCTACTATAGACAATCCAATTTTTTGCTCTTTAGAATGAAGTTGGCTAAATAAGGTGCTTCCTTTTAGTTTTTCATTACTGATTGGTTTCAAATAATTATAATGAAATAGAGATGCGATAGAAACAGCATCTAAATTACAAATTTTAAATAAGTCGACGATATTATCCAGTGGACCTGCGCCGCCATGAGCAACTAGTTGAGTGTCGACTTTTTTTCTCATTTCCTCATAGAGTTTCAAATTAAAGCCTTGATTTTTACCCTCTTTTGAAATTTCAGTAAGGATTATCTCTCCTACTCCTAAATTCTGAACTTTATCGATCCAATAATTTAACTCTATACCTGTTCTTTCCCTGCCAGTTTCGATGAGTATTTCATACTTATTATTGATTTTTGAAGTCTCAATACTCGCAGCTATAGTAGAAGCACCATATATTTCAACAAGTTCTCTTAAAAGCCTCGGATTTTTGACAGCTGCAGAATTTATAACGACTTTATCTACTCCTATTCTCAGTAGCCTATCTACATCTTGGATGTTTTTTATTCCTCCGCCTGATGAGACATTTACAAATATTTTTTTTGATATTTTTTCAATTATTTTAAATAATACGTCTCTGTTGTATAAAGTTGCAACAACATCTTGAAAATGAATTTCATCTATTTTCTCACTGTAATATTTATTGACAAAATATTCAGGATCGCCAAGGTTTCTAAGGCCTTCAAGATTAATACCTTTGACAAGGATACCATTTTTAACATCAAGTCTTGAAATTACTCTTTTGAACAATTTATTCCAATGGCCTTTTTAGAACCCATCTATTAGATTTTTTTTCCCAAATATGCTCTGGACGAAATTTGTCGCAAATTTCAAGAAATTCCTCTTTTTTTATCGATATGTATTTAAAAAATTCGTCCTCATATTTTTTTGGATATTCCCCATCGAATTTATTTATTAAAGCTTTACCTTCCTCCTTAGTGATATGCCCATGTCTTATCTCTTCAGCAGAGTCAAACATTGCTCTACCTATGCCAAATTTAATAAAGCTAGTATAATAAAAGAAGCCGTCAATTTTATCGTCTAAGCTTTTATATTTAGTATAAGTGCCCTCAGTACGCTCTGGATTCGCATTAAAATCAATTTTTTGTGAAGCATAGTAGTACATTTCTTGAGGAACCCACCTTAAAAAATATCCTAGAAAATAAAAGTCAATTTTTTTTTTGTTAATTACATCAATATTCAGAGGTTTGTAACTATTTAACTCTGATAAAGGAATTCCATCGTCTATATAATGTGCAACTTGTTTGCCTCCCAAAAAAGCTTCCTTAAAATCTTTTCCTTCCAAAGGATCCATTTCAAATCCAAGCCATTTACTTTCTGAAAATGATTTTGCTTTATGAGATATACCTTTTCCACCCTTTCCTTGCATTTCGCCATAAAAAATTAAAGATATATTTAACTTAGCCGCCATTTTTATAGCAAAAGTTTTTTGACCGATTATAAATGGCTGAAATGGATGCAAAAGCCTTTTGACAGCTTCTTTAGTAATTAACCTATGTATTTTGGGATTTGGTGTATATAAATAATTATCAAAACCACCCTTGTGTAACCAACTTTGAAAGTTTTGCCATCCTATGTCAGTGTAAACATGAGGAGACCATGTGACTGTAAGAGGGTTCATCTTATATTTGTATTTTAAGATATGTGATGCATAAACACTATCTTTTCCACCTGAACCAGGGACCAAACAATCATATTCTCCGTTATTTTTTCTAAATTTATCACAAAGTTCCTTTAATTCTTTCTCTCTCTCATCCCAGTTAATAGTATCATCAAATTCTTTTTCTACGAATTTACATCCTGCACAAATTCCATTTTCGTCAAATATTACTGTTTTGTGAATAGTTTTTTCTGTATGAAAATATTCGTTTTTTCCAAGAGTTCTTTGATTAGAGAGGTTACATTTTTTACAATATTTGACCTCGAGTGGTAACCCATTCTTTGTTTTTATTTCTGATTTCATTTTTTTTGGATTATTTTCATATAGTCAAACCAATTGCCAGTGTCTTGCCATTCTAAATCTTTTATCGGAAATATTCCAATTTTTTTTTTCTTTTTTTTGGCTAAATCAATTAACTCATTCATTCCAAAATTATTTTTTTTAGGTAAAATTTTAAGAATTCGAGGGTCGCAGATATAAAAGCCAGTATTTGCTAAAACGGATTGATTGGGTTTTTCTTGCATTTTGAGAAATCTATTTCTTTTATCTAGAGTGCAAACTCCATAAGGAATTTCAAAATTTTTTATAGATGCTACTAATGTAAGAAAGTTATTATTTTCATTATGAAAGTTAAGCAAATCTAATGGGTTTATTTTAAATAAGTTATCGCAATTAACTAAAAAAAACGGTTTTTTGGTCTTTTTGATTTTTTTAAGAGCACCAGCTGTACCCAGAGCTTTTTTTTCTTCAATAAAATCAAACTCATAAATAGTTTTAAGTTCTTGAAGATAGGATTTTAAAACATTATTTTTTTTATTGATTGAAATCACAAAATTATTCAAACCCTTAGATTTAAAAAGACTCATAATGTGAACTATTACTGGCTTACCTTTTACAGGGATTAAAGGTTTAGGTAAAATTGATGTAAAAGGTTGCAACCTCTTTCCTTGACCGCCTGCCATTATAACAATTAAATTTTTCTCTTTATCTATAGATGGCGTATTAAATATATTGTAATAATCTACAACTTTATATTTTTTGTTAATTATTGGAATGAAAGTAAGTGACTTCTTCTCAACTATTTTTTTTGCTGAAGATATATTGAAATTGTCTGTAGTAAAAAAAGTACTTTTTCGATTATAAATTGTCTTTATATTTTTTTTAAAATTTTTATTTTTTAGAATTTCTCTTCTCAGATCACCATCAGTAATTGTTCCAAGGTAGTTTTTCTTTTCGTCAACAACGATTAAACATCTTAGCCCTGTTTTGCCTAGTTGTTTTAATGAGTCGGTTATAGTTGCCTTCTCTTTGATAAGTAGTTTGGATATAGATAAATTTCTCATTTGCTTGTATTTATATTATGTATCATTACCAAATTAAATCCTATAAAAGAATTATGCAACCTTACATCTTATTTTGTTATTAACATTAAAAACAAAAAAAATTTATATTTAAATCTTTTAGATATAATCCTTACGTCCAGCCAAAGCTAAAAAATAATTCTATACATTTAAATTAGAGATTATCTTATACAAATCTTTCGAATTAAGTGATGGTGAAGAAGGTAAACACAAACATGTTTTGACTAGCTGATTAGCATTTTTTATCTTATAACTTTGATATTTCTTAAATGGTTTTTGTAAATGATTTGGTTTCCAAATTGGCCTTACTATAATTTTATTTTTGTGCATTTTACGAATGATTTTGTTTCTTAAAAATTTTTTTTTATTGTTTATTTTCAATATATTGAGCCAGTTATTATTAATCGCATAATTAGGGTTTTTAACAATTTTAAAATTTTTAAATTTTTTCATTTCTTTTAAATAAATATTTCTTATAACAATTTTTTTTTGAATAAATAAATTAAGATCTTTCAATTGGCTTAAACCTAAAGCAGCTGAAATATTGTTCATCCTGTAATTGTATCCAACCTCGTCATGTACAAAAAAAACAGGATCGTTTTTTGCTTGAGTAGTAAGATATTTTGCCCGATGGGCAATTTTTTTATCATTAGTCAAAATTATCCCTCCGCTTCCAGTTGTAATTATTTTGTTTGCATTAAATGATATAACCCCAAGGGTTCCAAGAGTTCCTGTGTGATTTTTACCTTTTTTATACCTTGTGCCTAAGCTTTCACTTGCATCTTCAACTATTTTAATTTTTCTTTTTTTGCACTCTAAAATCAATTTTTCTAGATCAACCGCGTTTCCCCAAACATGTGTGACTATAAGAGCTGAAATTCTTCTGTGAGTTTTTTTATTAAAAGTAAAATTATTTTTTTGATAAGTATTTGTTTTTAAGAATTCCAAAGTTTTTTGAACATCTATATTAAAATAATCGTCGCAATCCATAAATATTGGTCGACACGAGTTATACAAAATTACATTTATCGTAGCTATAAATGTTAAAGTTGGAGCCAATACTTCATCCTTAGGTTTTACGTTTGCTAATTTTAAACTTATGTGTAAAGCTGATGTGCCAGAATTACACGCTATAGAATATTTGGCACCAGTAAATTTACAAATTTTTTTTTCAAAATCTTCCACCAATTTTCCACCAGTAGAAACCCAGGAAGTTTTTACACACTTTGTAAGGTATTTAATTGCAGATTTATTAATTTTTGGTGAATGCAAATTAATCATTTTAATTTAATTTTATAATTACCCAAGTTGCTATTGTTTAAATTATTTTGATTTACTTTTAAATCTTGAATAATTTCTTTAATTCCATATTTAATTGAAAACTTTATTTTGAAATTAAGTATTTTCTTTACTTTTGTAAAATCTACAATGTAGTTTCTTTTATCTTTAGATTTTTTTAAGTAATTAATCTTTCCACCAATCATCTTTTTTATCATTTCACTTATCATTTTTTTTGAAAAATTATTTTGATTGCTGCCTGCATTAAAAACTTGATAAGTTGTTTTATTATTTTTTGCTAAAATTACTTTATTGATCAGTCTAGCAAAATCTTTAACATGGCAGTACGGACGCCAAGTATTGTAGTCGTAAACTTCTAAATATTTATTTTTAAAAAGACTTTTAGTAAATTCATTTACTGTTAAATCGTATCTCATTCTTTTAGATAGGCCAAATGCAGTAGCAAATCTTAGGATAGTTGGATTAAAATTAGGTTTTCTTTTTAATCCTAATATAAATTTTTCAACTTTTACTTTAGATTTTGCATAAGGTGACAAAGGCTTAAGTTTGTGTGTTTCATTTATATATTTTTTTTTTGACACTCCATAATTAGAGCAAGTAGACACAAAAATTAATTTTTTTGCTAAATCGTTTTTATAAATATTTTGAACTATTTCTTTTATGGATTTTTCATTAATTTCTAAAGATATTTTTTTGTATTTATTTGTAATTGGATCTCCAACAAGACCGGCTAAAATTACGACCGCATCAAAAAGTTTATTATTAATTTTTTTAAAGTCTTTCTTATTTCTTAAATCTCCAAATATGAAATCATAATTTTTGGTTTTTTTTCTATTTTTTTGTCTATAAATTAAATTGTCGAATGAAGTAATTTTGTATTTCTTTTTTAAAAAATAGTCTATAAGAGAGTTTCCGATATAACCTTCACCACCAATTATAAGTATGTTTTTCATTTTAGATATGATAATGCTCCGCACTTAACTAAAAACCACTTAGTTTTATTTTGGCATCTGTAACTCAAAATTTATCTAATTAAATCTTGATAATTTAAAAGATATATATATTATTGTTCAAATATTGAACAAAGTCAAATATTATATGCTCCCTAAATATGAAAAAAACATTTAAACAAGAGCTAAAGAGCAATAGGAAAATAGTTATCACCGATGGTTTGGTGGGCGGAGGGAAAAGTTTATTAGCGAACTTAGTTTCATCTCTTCCTAATTTAGATCAATGGATTCATTCAAGTTGTTTTGAACAAATTTGTGCTTTAAACTATTTGGGTGAGATAAGTCTTAATACCAGCTCAAGCCTTATTGTGAAAAGACATAATGAGACTTTTTGGGACAATATAATTTTAAGAAACTCAAACTTTAGAAGAAGTGACGACTCCTCAATTACGAATCATCTTAGATATAAAAAAATTTTTAAAAGAATGAAATTAGCTGATCACAAGGCTTATTTAAAAAATAAAAATAAAGTTAATATTCAATACATGACCCATGCAAGCAGCCATTTCGCGGAACCTCTTTTCAAAGCCTTTGGTAAAAAATTGATTTTTTTAAGCCTCCTAAGATCTCCATTAAATATTTATATTCTAAATCATTTATCAAATTGGACAGATAGATGGAAAAAAATTAAGACGAGATCATCGATGATTACTTACTATGATCATAAGTATAAAGAAAATATACCTTTTTTAGTAAAAAATATAAGTGAGTACATAAAGTCAAACAAATATGAAAGAGCGATTATTATTCTTGAAAAAAGTTTAAGGTTTGAAAAAAAAGTAAAATCATTGAGCAAAAAATATAATTCATGTGCAATTATTATACCCTACGAAAATTTAATTCGATTTCCTGAGAAATATCTAAAAGTTATTTCTCAAAAATTAGATACTAAAATCGACAAAATTGTTTTAAACAATATGAAGAAAAATAGATTGCCTAGACTTTTCATTGAAGATGCACCTAAGCATGTATTTAAAGGTTTTTTCAATAATAAAATGCCAAAAAAATATAGCAGTTTTAAAACAGATGATTACAATAAATATTACGAGACAGCTAGTAAGTTTATAAAAAAAAAAGTGCGAACAAAATTTTTTAAAAGATTGATTAGATTAAATGATTATTATTTAAAGGAAATTTTACTGAACTACTAATTATTATAAAAAAAGAATAATCTTTCCAAACTTAAAAATTTTTTTCAGTGCATAAATCAAGCCAATTGAGCTATTAGTACTGGTCAGCTACACGCGTTACCACGCTTCCACA